>Ga0209682_10000006_pt1 | contig 79248 bp, 68 predicted proteins | sample DOMMetBare2Fresh_2_FD_187471 | JGI IMG/M metagenome (GOLD analysis project Ga0209682, IMG submission 187471) | Wetland sediment microbial communities from St. Louis River estuary, USA, under dissolved organic matter induced mercury methylation -... | ecosystem: Environmental > Aquatic >... | reverse complement strand
GGAGAAGAAATTGGCCGGCAGGTGTCGTTAGAATGCGCAAACAGAACCTTGGCCGCGAGATAATCTCTTCCAACGCGCGAACCCTGTCAACGCTTCAGTACCTACAGGCACTCAATGAAGATTCTGCTGGTTGATGACCATGCATTGATCACCAATGCGATGTCCGCATTGCTCCTCGACCTCGATCCGAAGACCGAGATCCATACCGCAGGCGATGCAGCGGGCGCGGAGCGACTGGTCGAAGCGCACCCCGATGCCGATCTGATGTTGCTCGATCTCGGACTTCCGGGAACAACCGGTACCAATCTGCTCGAAACGCTGGTCAACCGCGTGCCCGATCTGAAGATCCTCGTGCTTTCGGGCGTGCAGGACCAACGCACCGTGATGCGGGTGCTGCAGTTGGGCGCCGCCGGTTTCCTGCCCAAGTCGATGGCGACTGAAACTCTGATCAATGCAGTTCGGTTCGTGATGTCAGGTGGCGTGTACATTCCCGCCGATTTACTCGAGGACGCAACGCGCGGGGCATCGATCCTAGGACTGCCCGAACGCGGACGCGACATGCTGGGTCGGCCGACCACAGGGCGCGTTCAGCTGACGGAGCGTCAGGAGCAGGTGCTTCAGCTGCTGGCGCGAGGTTCGCCGATCAAGATCATCTGTCGCGAACTCACTTTGAGCGAAGGCACAGTGAAGACGCATGTAACCGCCATCTATCGTGCTTTTGGCGCGTCAAACCGCACCGAAGCGCTGCTGGCTGCACGTCGCAACGGCTACGACGTGGGCTAGGCGCAGGAAACCCTCTGCCGCTCTAGCCGGGTTCGCTCATTTCAGCAGGGTGCCGCGCGTTCAGCGGCAGCCCGGACGCGAGCAGTCCAAGGGCTGCCGCGATCCGGTTGTTCAGCACGATCGCGTTGGTCGGCTTCTGCAGCACGATCGGCTCTTCGACCCGGCTGCGCGCGATGATCGACGCCAGATGCGGGCTCTGCTGCAAATAGCGCTGCAGCGTGCGTTGGAATTCCGCAAGCACTTCGATCCCCTGCACTGCCGTCAGCATGACGACCGGAATAGGAAATCCGACGATCTCCCGCACGCGAAATACGGCCTCAACGCCGGAAATCGAGTCGCGCAGGTTCTGATCGGCAAGAATCAGGTCGACTCGTTTTCGCGCCTTCAACTCCGCCGCAAGTTCTGCATTGAAGCCGGTGGCGGCAACCACCTCGGCGCCCCAGGAACGCAGCAGGTTGCTCATGCTGTTCAGAATCTCTTCGTTGTCCTCGACCAGCACCAGCGTGTGACCCGTCAAGGACCGCAGCGATGCCTCGGTCAGCTCGTTGGCGCTGCGCACTGCGCGCCGTGGCGATGCGGAAAGCGGTGCCTCGATACGGAAGACTGTGCCGGTGCCGGGTCGTGTCGTCACGATCAACGGATGGCCGAGGACGGAACAAATACGCTTGACGATCGACAGCCCCAGCCCGAATCCGCTTGCGGCTTCTCCGCGCGAGCTTTCACCGCGATAGAACTCCTCGAATACGCGGTCGAGTTCTTCCTTGCGTATGCCCGGCCCCGTGTCCCATACCTCAAGACTGATCAGTCCGCCGCGCGGGCGTGCTGCCAGCAGCACGCCACCGTTGGTCGTGTACCGCAGCGCGTTGCCAAGCAGATTACGCAGCACGCGTGACAGCAGTACCGGGTCGGATTCGATCGCGATGCCCGCATGGCGCACTCGCAGCGCCAGTCCCTTTCCGGCCGCCAGTGGCGCGAATTCCTGCTCCAGCGCTGAAAACGTCTCGTCGATCAGCACCTGCTGAACGCGCGGCTGGATGGCGCCCGCATCGAGCCGTGAGATCTCCAGCAGCTCCTCGACCAGCTTCGACAATGAGTCGACGGCAGTCGACAGGTTCTTGACCAGCGGTTCGAGCGGTCCTTGCGCCCGCTTCTTCAGCAGCGAACAGTAGATGCCGATCGCCTGCAGTGGCTGCCGCAGGTCGTGGCTGGCCCCGGCGAAGAACTTGGTCTTCGATCGGGTTGCTTCCTCGGCCGCGCGACGTGCTTCATCCGCGACGCGTTTCTCGTTCATTAATTGCGCGACCAGTACCTCGTTCTCATAGTTGTTCTTCACCGCTTCAAACATCGTTTCGCCGAAGTTGCGCCCGAAGAACATCGTGAACCCGAAGACGGCCAGCACGACGATCGCCGCGGTGTAGTACGCGGGCTCGGCCTGCGCGACCATGCGCGCTATCAGCGGCAGCAGTGCCGCAGGCAGGAAAGCAAACAGGGCCGGGCGGTATGTTGCGTAAAGCGTCAGCGAGCCGAATGCGACCCCGAGAATTACCGCCACCAGCACAAGTTGCTGCAGCGGCTCGCGTGGCGCGAAGAACAAGACTCCAGCCGCACCCCAAAGCACACCGGCGACGGCGGCAAGTGCGACCCACCGGGTCGACCACATGCCGACCTGATCAGCGGCAATGCTTGCAGCGCGGAAAGCGCGTGCCATGCGCAACCGCACCAGCGACTCGACCAGCATCGCAATGAACCACGCCAGCAGAAAGTTCGGGTTGTGCGTCTTCCAGAAGACGGCGACCAGTGCAACACCGCCGACGATGCTGCCCAGCACTGACTGCGGGACCTGGCGATATACCGACGCGATCACGCCGGCAAGGATCTTCTCCTGACGCTGCTCGCGCGATTCGATCTCAATGCCAAATCGGGTAATCGGCCCTGCCATGGACGAATCATAGGCGAGCAACCGCGCGGTGCGGAAGCGGGAACCCGTCTTTCGCCTGCGCGATGGCGCTGACGCAACGCCAGCGCTACTTCAGGCTCGGGTACTCGCCAAAGGAAAGCTCGCCAGCGCCGCCACGGACCGCAAGTTGTGCAGGTGCACCGACCGGCAATGTCGCCTTGCGTGCCACATGGCCGAACGGCAGTCCAGTCACGATGGGGACGTCGATCGAAGCGCGAACGCGGTCGATTGCCGCGACGAGGTCAAAGCCATTGTCGTGCGGCATCGGGGTGACCGGATCGAAAGCGCCGAGGAGAATCGCACGCTGGCGCGCCAGAACGCCGGCGTGAGACAACTGCAGCAGCATCCGCTCGATGCGATACGCCGGCTCATTGACGTCTTCGAGAAACAGGATTCCGCCGCGCACTGCCGGGAAGAAGCGTGTACTGAGCAGCGCACACACCATTGCCAGATTGCCGCCCCACAACCTCCCCTTTACCGACAGGTCCGCGCTGTCGGCGTCGAATGAGAGTGTGTGGTTCCTGCTTTCGAGTGTCGAGAAGAACTCTTCGATCGTGAAGTGGTTGGGCGGCCGGGCGGCAAAATCTGATGCTGCCGGTCCCTGAAAACTGATCGCACCCGTCCGGGCCAGCAGCGCGAGATTGAACGCGGTGAAATCGCTGTAGCCGACCAGTATTCGACCGGCCCGCGCAATGGCGGCATAGTCAAGCCGATCGAGGATGCGTGAAAGGCCGTAGCCGCCCCGCACGGCAAGCACGACGTCAAGCGAGCGATCGGTCGCGAAAAGCTGCAGATCCGACGCACGCAACTCATCGCTTCCAGCGAAGCGCTGCTGGCGGGCAAAAACGCTCTCCCCCGCCTGGACGCGCCAACCACGTTTCGAGAAGAAACGCGCCGCACGATCGGCAATGTTCTTGTGAGGAAGACAACTTGATGGGCCCACTAGTCCAATCGCGGGAGTGCGCATTCAGTCAATCCGTCTCGTCATCGTCGCCCTCGTCGTCGGCCGGCAGTGAACCGGATCGACGCAAATTGCGTCGTTCGGCAAAGAATTCGGAAAGCACGCGGCCGCATGCATCCGCCAGTACGCCACGGCGCACGTGCGCATGATGGTTCAACCTGGGCTGCGCAAACAGATCAACCACACTGCCGCAGGCGCCGGTCTTGGGGTCCGCAGCGCCGAAGACCAGGCGCGAAATCCGCGCGTGCTGGATCGCGCCGGCGCACATTGCGCAAGGCTCCAGCGTGACGTACAGGGTGCAGTGACTGAGCCGGTAGTTGCCGATCAGTTCGGCCGCAGCGCGAATCGTCTGAATTTCCGCATGGGCAGTCGGATCCGCATTTCCGATCGGCTGATTGAACCCGGTCGCAAGGACTTGCCCGTCCTTGACCAGTACCGCGCCGACCGGAACTTCGCCCAGCGCCCACGCATTGTGGGCCTGGTCGAGTGCCAATCGCATGTACGTTTCATCATCGGGTAGCTCGACTGGCGGCGGAACGCTCTCGATCACCTCGATGGAAGCGCCGCTGCGCTCGATCCACGCCTGCTTGCGCGCTGCGCGCTCCTGCGCATGTCCGTTCCGGGCCGCGGATACCTTCTCTCGCAGTTGCGCTGCGGTCAGGTGTTCAGCGGCTGTCGCCAGCCAATCCGGCAACGATCCGCGTCGATAATCGGTCCCTCGATCGGATCGATGAATGAATCCCGTATCAGCGAGCCAGCGCCGCAGTTCAACATGGTCGGTGCTGAGCATTGCGCCCGCCGAGGAAAGAAAGTCCTTCAACCGCTCATTGGCGGCGCGCTCCGTCAGCAACTGCCCAGGTGGAAGAAAAAGCACGGCCGACGCTAGCACCAGCTCAAAATCACGCGCATCCCGCTCGCGCAATGCACCCATGTGCACTCCGTCGCGGACCGACAACTGGGCGAGCCGCTGCAGCCACCCGTCCCTTGAAATGCTCGCGGCTGTTTGCATGCGGCGCATGTTAGATCAGGCGCGGCGGGCAGGCCGCGCCGAGTGCCGCTGCTCCCCAACGTCCGCAGGGACGTTGGGGCCCCGGCGCGTCACTCCCACTCAATCATCAACGAGCCTTCTAAGCCGCTGATTCGTAAGGGGCTCGACGCTGCCCCGCAGATTTTTACCGTCACTCTTACCGTCAACCTGTCAGGCACCAGCATTGGCGCGGGTTTCCGGGCGATTTTCAACAAGGGCACCTTCCGAGATCTATCGAAGTCCTTCGGCGTGTCGACTCCAGTCATTCGCCTGCCCTCGCTCCACGCAGCGAATCCGCGATCGCCGAGAGGGCATCGGCCAGTCGTCTCGCTGTCTGCGGCGGTGGCAGTGGCAGCCGGAGACTGCACGCGCCGGTCGCCGGGTCGCGCTCGAGCCAGGGATGCGACGTTGCCTCGGCATCACCGGCCGCGCTCAGCGCCGAAACCAGCTGCGCGCCGGCCTGCAGCAGCACGCCCCAGGGATCGACGCCCGCTTCCTGCGCCGCTGGAGCGGCAGCCTCCGGCGCGTAAGCGTCGGCTGCCGATGCGATGTCGCCAGCCAAGGCAGACTCGTCAGCGGCGGCTGCCTCGACCGGCGATTCCACCGGTGCGCTGGCGACGCTCGCCGCCTCCTCCGCCGGCACCATCGCTTCGCCCTCGCCCATACGGCCGGTGACGTTCTCGACTTCCTTCATGAAGCGACTCAGGCGCGAGCCGCCGAGCGAGATCTCGCTTTGGCCTCCATCCAGGATGCCCGCCGAAAGCGAGCGCTTGAAGGCGAGCACCGAGAGCATTCCCTCCTCGATGGTGCCCTTGGCGACGAAATTGACTATCTGCACCGGGCGCTTCTGACCCATGCGGTGAATGCGCCCGATGCGCTGCTCCAGAAGCGCCGGGTTCCACGGCAGGTCCATGTTCACCAGCGTCGAGGCGTGCTGCAGGTTCAGTCCCGCCGCGCCCGCGTCGGTGGACAGGAAGACACGGCAGTCCGGATCGGCGCGAAAGCGTTCGACCAGCGCCGGGCGCCTTTCCGAAGGCACGCCGCCATGGAAACTGACGTAGCCGATGCCGCGATCTTCCAGCCTGCGGATGACGATGTCGTGGGTACGCGTCCACTGGCTGAACACCACCGCCTTCGCATCCGGCTGTACGAAGACGCCGTCGAGCAGCGCCGCCAGTTCGTCGGCCTTGACGCCGTGGTCGGTTTCCTGGTCCAGCAGATAGGTGCTGTTGCAGGACATGCGCATATTCTGCAGGGCGCAGGTCAGCCGCCGTTGATCCTTGTCCGACAGAAACTTCGTCCGCCGCCAGCGCTTCACGATCTGCGCCACGATGTCCGCATTCTCCCGGTGATGCACCAGTTGCATCTCGGTCATCGGCACCAGTAGGCTCTGGTCGGTGCGACTGGGCAGCTGAGTCAGGACCTCGGACCGGCGCCGGCGGATCAGGATCGGCGCCAGCGTCTGGCCGATCTTCTCCAGCCCCGTGTAGCCGGTGACGCGGCCAAATTCATCCTTGACCTGATGCTCGTGCAGCAGCTTCCAGGTGGGCCCCAGCCGGTGCTGGTCGACGAACTGCACGATCGATATCAGCTCCTCGAGCTTGTTTTCGAGCGGAGTGCCTGTGAGCACCAGGGCGTATGGACTGTCGATGCGCTTAAGCGCCCGCGCGGCGATCGTGTTCCAGTTCTTGATGCGCTGCGCCTCGTCGACGATCACCAGTTCCGGAGCCCACGCAGCGATCAGGTCTAGATCGGGCTTCAGCTTTTCGTAGTTGGTGATCTTGCAGAAATCTTCGGCGCTGAAATCCTTCTGCCGCTGCACCCGGCCGCCGGCCATCACCCGCGCCGCACGGCCGGAAAAGCGGCTGATTTCGCTTTGCCACTGGTACTTGAGCGAGGTCGGGCACACCACCAGCACGCGCGAGACGCCGAAATGTCGCGCCAGGATTTCCGTCGCCGCAATGGCTTGGATGGTCTTGCCCAGGCCCATCTCGTCGCCGATCAGGGATCGGCCGGCGCGCACCGCGAAGAGTGCGCCGTCGGCCTGGTATGGATACAGCGGCGCCTTGATCAGCTTCGCCAGCTTCCTGTCGGACGCGCCGCGCGGGAACAGGCTGTCGAGGACCTCCGTCCGCCGCGCCGCATCGCGCCGGCCGGCGACAAAGTCGAGCGCATCGTCGTAGGCGCGCAGTTCGTGGCCGCTTTTCGCCGCCGTCGCGAGGAAGTGCTCCAGCTCGCCAAAGCGCTCCTCCGGCAGGACGCCGCCGCGCGAGGCGCCGAAAAGCCTCGAAGCCGCTTTCATCACGGCCGGCGGGCAGTCCGATCCGGCGCGGAAGTACACCGCGCGCGCACCGTCGTTACGCAGGTAGATCTCGGAAAACGCCGGACGCCACCCCTGGGCAAAGGCGGCCTTCGCCCCGCGCTTCTTCTCGAGCCGGGCGAGGACGAACTCGATGTGCTTGCAGGTGCCCAGTTCGTTGGTGGCGTAGTCCGGGCAGGAGCAGTAGTTGTCGCCGGCAGCAAGGCCGCGTATCGCCACGCGGTAGCTGGCCTTCGACTGCGGGTTGCTGACGTGAAACTCCGAAAAGAACAGTTGGTCACCCCGATTTTCAAGCACGAACGCCTGGTCGCGTCCGAACTGACGGCGCAGTGCGCGTTGCCAGTCGGCGGGAGCGAGGTCGACCGGCGGATGGGCGCGCGAGAGCTTCGGTTCCTTGACGGACCGGTTGGAAGCAGGCTGCCGTTTCACTGTTGATTCCTTGTCTGATTTGCACGACCGAGCGGCAGCTCGGCCTCGACGGCTCCTTCAGCGCTCGCGTCTGCGCGAATCGAGTAGCCCATCGCTCGGTAGCCACGCTGGCGCTTGTCCCACATTCGAAGCAGGGCCGGGTGACCCGTATCCACGAAGTCGATGATTCGCACGTCGGTCTTGGCAGCGTGCTCCCGATGCAACCGGCCAGCGTACTGTTGCAAGGTCCCCTTCCACGACACGGGCATCGCCAAGACCAGGGTATCGAGGGGCGGATGGTCGAATCCTTCGCCGACGAGCTTGCCGGTGGCCAGCAGAATGCGCGGCGCATCGGGTGGCAGCGCGTCGAGTTCTGCGATGAGCGTGGCGCGTTGCTTCCGGGACATCCGTCCGTGAAGAACGAACAGTAGCGGGGCCTCTGCACCCAACGCCACCTGGATGGCGTCGAGGTGCTCGGTGCGCTCGGTCAGGACCAGCACTTTGCGGCCCTGATCGAACGCCTTCCTGATTTCTGCGGCGATTGTCGCTGTCCGCGCCCGATCGTTGGCGAGGTGCCGAAACACCTCCTGAATCCCAGACTCCGGCGACAGATCGATTCGAGCAAAGCATGATCGAGGCAGCACCTCCAGGTCGTGGGGCGCGTCGGTGGGTCTCGCCGCCGTGTGCCGAATCGGTCCGCACTGCATGAAGATGATCGGCTGCTGCCCATCGCGGCGGATCGGCGTGGCGGTCAGTCCGAGCACGTACTTGGCCTTGGTTCGCTTCAGGATGGCGTCGAACGAAACCGCGCCAACGTGGTGGCACTCGTCCACGATGACGTGGCCGTAGTTCTCGACAAGGACATTGACCTCGCCTTGGCGGGACAGCGATTGCATCACCGCGATGTCGACCTTACCGGTGGGCTTTGCCTTGCCGCCGCCGATGGTGCCGACCACGTCCCCGCCGACGCCGAGGAAAGTCCGTAATCGCTCCTGCCACTGCTTGAGCAGTTCGGTTCGATGCACCAGCACCAGGGTGTTCACGCCCCGGCGGCCGATCATCGCGGCAGCGGTAACGGTCTTGCCAAATGCGGTCGGGGCACATAGCACGCCCACGTCGTAGTGGAGCATCGCGGCAGCGGCCTCCTCCTGATCAATTCGAAGCGTCCCGACGAAACGGGCATCAATCGGCTCGCCGGCGTTGCGTTCGTCCCTCAGATCACAGCGGATTGAGTTTTCGCGCAGCAAGTCCTGCGCGGCATCGAAGCAGCCGCGCGGCAGTGCAATGTGACGGGGATAGTTCTCGGCGCAGCCGATCACCCGCGGCTTGTCCCATACCGACAGCCGCATGGCCTGCGCCCGGTGGAACTCGGGGTTCTGAAACGCCGCGAGGCGGATCAGGCGGTTGGCCAATGGCTGAGAAAGCTCGGACTTCTCGAAATAGACGAGGTTCGCCAACGTCACGGTGAGTGACTTCGGCGTCGCACCCGGAATCTTCTCAAGCGATCGCGTGTCGCGCTTCCACGGCGTCGCCAGATCCTCATCGTCGATAAAGGTCACGTCGAGGGGATGCACGCCGCCTGTGGCCCGCGCGATCGTCGGCTCGATGTCGAACGGCGACATCGGCTGGATCGATGCCAGGAACTCCCACTGGTCCGGGTGCGGTCGCAGATCGGAGTCGACAAACACAGTGCAGCCGTTCTCCCGAGGCTTCTTCTGCAGCGGCAAGGCGATCAGATTGCCGAAGCCGCCCTTGGGCATGGTGTCCTGATTGGGAAACAGTCGGTCGTAAGACGAGAGCTCCAGTCGCCGCGTGCGCGCGCAGGTGTGGCTGACGATGGCAGTGCCCAACCGACGCGCATCCCGGGCCGGCACACGGTCGGCGAAGAAGATCCAGGCGTGCGCCCCGTTTCCCGAGCGGGAAGTCTCGATCGCAACCGGGACGCCGAGACCGGTGCACGAACCGGCGAAGGCTCGAACATCCTTTCTCCATTCGGCTTCGTCGAAATCGATCGCGAGAAAGTAGCAGCTGTCGTCCTCCAGCAGCGGATAGACACCGATCGTGTGGTCACCGGCCAGGTGGGCATAGATGGCAGCGTCCGAAAGCGGGATCAACGAGCGATTCCGACAGTCTCCGCACTTGATTCGTGGCTTCTCGCACACTCCAGCGCGCCACTCGTTCGCACAGGCAGGTGCGTAACCCGACTTGCCGGTCGTCTTGCTCTCCCAGCGCACAGGGTAGACATCCGTGCGACCCCGAAACCGCCGGCGAAAGAGTGCCACTTTCGCCTCGGTGAAGAGTCGCGACGATTCGGTTTGCGGAGGAGACGTTGCCGGATCCGGCGCGAGACGCCACTCGATTCCGTTTGCCTTTAGGAGCGCGATCAGTCGCTCGTTCTCCTCCTGCAGCACGGCCAAGGATTCGGGCTCCGGCGTCGATCGCTTGCTCGGCAGTGATCTCTCCGAAGCCGTCATTGCGGCTGTTTCCGATCTCGGGGCATCAGCAGCGCCGGATACCGCTTTGCACGCAACTCCTCGATGACCGCATCGGAGAGCTTCCATCTGTCCCCGCTGATTCGCGCGATCAACTCGGTCCAGACGCGCTCGAATGCCCGGATCGCATCCTCATCGCTCCAGCGCACGCTCGCCGGCAGCATCGGTGCGACGTCTTCGGTCAGGCTTCGGATCAACTTCTCCAGCATGCGCTGCTCGGCCATCGCTCGCGTGATCGGCTTGCCCTCCAGGGCAAGATAGTGGTCGAAGCAGTCGATGACTCTTTCCGGAGCCAGCGGCAATTGTTCGAGTCCCTGGTGCAGATCGAACAGGTCACGGTTCCTGCGCCGCTGCAGCAGTGCGCGCAGCTTCGTGCCGAACATTTCCTCTGGCTCGAAGGAGGCGATCTCCGCCGTGCCGTGGTACCAGTCGTTTTCCACGGCAAACGGATAACGTCGAACACCAAGCAAGCTCGCGTGCTCCCGAGTGTTGATCTCGACCTTCAGCTTGAGCGTCGCCTGCGCATCGACCTCGGGCGTGTACTTGAACACCAGGTGCATCGAGTGCCCGGCTTGCTCCCGGCTGCATTTCCCGAGCCACGACAGCGCCGCGCGAATCGCGTCGACCGTGCCACCGATGGGCTCGGCATGCGCCTGGACCAGATCGATATCCTCCGAGTAGCGCAGCGGTTGCTTGAAGAGCAGCTTGTGGATCGCCGTACCGCCGCGGAATGCGATCTTCCCCGCCAACGCCGGCGCATTGAACAGGTCGCACAGGGCGCGACAGATGATCAGGTCCTGCTCGACCTGCCGCAGGTCCGGCCAAGGCGCTTTCGTACTCCACGCTTGCAGGAAGGCGGTGGGAATCACTCTGCGATCTCCACCGCTTCATTGATCAGGAGCCTCCACCTTGGATTTCGCTCACCAGCGTGCGCCAAAGCCTTCACGAGCGGCCTGACGGCCGGATCGAGCGGCAGTGCCGTCCTGGCGCGTTTCACGAATCCTTGCAGCGCATCGGCTTGGCGCGCGTGTCCCACCAGATCGAGCAGGTAGCCAAGACGACGGACCGCCGAGTTCTCGTAGGCGCCGGCTGCCTTTTGCAGCAGGCGCGGGCTGGCCTTGGCGCCGATATCCTTGACGATCTGCGCGACGCTGTTGATGCCCGCTGCCTTGTGAAAGTAGCGCACGCAGTCGAGCAGCGTCAGCTCGACGCCAGCCACCGTGGCGAAGCCGGCGTCGCTCTTCATCTGGTCGACCAACGACGACTGATTGACCTGACTGAATGCGTCCGGACCCTGGTATAGGAACTGCAGGCGATGGCGACCCAGATCGAAGTCCCGCAACTGCCTCGGGACGACGATCTGGAAGACCATGCTGGCTTGGTGCGAAGCGCCGTGGAACGCCGCCGCGCGCAGCAGCGAAACGCGGTAGTCGATTCCCTGATGTTTCATCAGTGGGTCGATCCACTTGACGGGATCCGGTGCGCCGGCCACCTGATCTTCGGGGCGAAGGATGAGATAGAAGCCGTGCCTGGGATTTGCCAGGCCGCGCTTGTTGATCGCGCGCGTGATCGCCGCCGCCACTGCCGACGGCTTCAGTCCAAGCGCAGCCGCTACCTCATCCCGGGAGAAGTAGGCTCGGCCGCGGGCGAGCAGATCGTCGAGGTAGGAGTCGAGGGAAGCCATACCACACCATACGCAAAACTCGACAAATATTCAATAGTTTTGCATATGATTTAGGTTATTCCCACTCGATCGTGGCGGGGGGCTTACCGGAGATGTCGTAAACGACCCGGTTGATGCCGCGCACCTCATTGATGATGCGGTTGGATACGCGCGCCAGCAGGTCGTGCGGCAAATGAGCCCAGTGTGCCGTCATGAAGTCCTGGGTCTGCACGGCGCGCAATGCGACCACGTACTCGTAGGTGCGGCCGTCGCCCATCACACCGACGCTTTTCACCGGCAGAAAGACAGCAAAAGCCTGGCTCGTCTTGTCATACCAGCCGCTCGCGCGCAACTCCTCGATGAAGATTGCGTCCGCCCGACGCAGCAGATCGGCGTGGTCGCGCCTGACTTCACCGAGGATTCGCACACCCAAACCCGGACCGGGAAACGGATGGCGATAGACCATCGCATGCGGCAGGCCGAGCGCAACGCCCAACGCACGCACTTCGTCCTTGAACAGCTCGCGCAGCGGCTCGAGCAGCTTCAGATGCAGCGTCTCGGGCAGGCCGCCGACATTGTGATGGCTCTTGATGGTCGTGGCCTTCTTGGTCTTCGCCCCCGCCGACTCGATCACGTCCGGATAGATCGTTCCCTGCGCCAGCCACTTCGCATTTGGGAGCCTGGCCGCTTCTTCCTGAAACACGTGCACGAATTCGCGCCCGATGATTTTCCGCTTCGCCTCGGGATCAGTAACGCCGGCCAGGCTCGCCATGAAACGCTCGCTGGCGTCGATGTGAATCAGCTTCAGGCCCATGTGAGTCTGAAACGTATCGACCACTTGCGCTGCTTCGTTCAGTCGCAGCAGTCCCGTATCGACAAATACACATGTCAGCTGGCCGCCGATCGCCTTGTGAATCAAGGCGGCCGCGACGCTGGAGTCAACACCGCCCGACAGCCCGAGGATCACTTCGTCGCGCTCGACCTGCGAGCGGATGCGCGCGATCGCTTCGCCTGCGTAGTCCGGCATGTTCCAGTCGCCGTGGCAACCGCAGATGTCGCGCACAAAGCGCGTGAGGATCGCCTGCCCCTGCAGCGTGTGCGTGACCTCCGGATGAAACTGCACCCCGTAGAACGAGCGCGCTTCATCAGCCATGCCGGCGATCGGACAGCCGTCCGTTGATGCCATCAAGGTGAAGCCGGGCGGCATCTCGACCACCTTATCGCCATGGCTCATCCAGACCTTGAGCATGCCGTGGTCCTGCTCCGCGGCAAAGTCCTGGAGCCCGTCGAGCAGCCGCGTGTGCCCGCGCGCGCGGACCTCCGCGTAACCGAACTCGCGGTGGTGTCCACCCTCGACGCGGCCGCCCAACTGCTGGGCCATCGTCTGCATTCCGTAGCAGATGCCGAGCACCGGCACGCCGAGATCGAACACAACCGGCGCCACCTTGTCGGTCGATTCCTCGTACGCCGACATGTGGCTGCCCGACAAGATCACGCCCTTCGGCGCGTACGCGCGGATGAAATCCGCGCCGACGTCGTTCGGGTGGATCTCGCAGTAAACCTTCGCCTCACGCACGCGCCGTGCGATCAACTGCGTGTACTGCGCGCCGAAGTCGAGGATCAGAATTCTTTCGTGGCTCATCAGCGCGGTCCCTCCTCGGCACGAACCAGCCACGAAGCAGAACTACTCGATGCGGTAATTCGGCGCCTCCTTCGTGATCTTCACGTCATGCACGTGCGACTCGCGCATGCCGGCGCTGGTGATCTCGCAGAACTGCGCGCGGGTGCGCATCTCCTCGATCGTCCCGCAGCCGCAGTAGCCCATGCTTGAGCGCAGTCCTCCCGCGAGCTGAAAAATGATCGCCAGTACGCTGCCCTTGTACGGCACCATGCCCTCGATGCCTTCGGGCACGAACTTGTCGACATTGGCATCGTTGTCCTGGAAATAGCGCTCGGCCGAGCCCTTGCTCATCGCGCCCAGCGAACCCATGCCGCGGTAGCTCTTGTAGGAACGGCCCTGGTACAGGAAGACTTCGCCCGGCGCCTCTTCCGTGCCGGCGAACATGCTTCCCATCATGACCGTATAGGCGCCCGCGGCGATCGCCTTCGACACGTCGCCCGAATAACGGATGCCGCCGTCGGCAATCAGTGGCAGGCCCGTCCCTTCCAATGCCTTGGCCACGTTGGCGATTGCCGTGATCTGCGGCACGCCGACGCCCGCGACGATTCGGGTGGTGCAGATCGAACCCGGCCCGATGCCTACCTTGACACCATCCGCCCCCGCGTCCAGCAGCGCCCGTGCGCCCTCCGCCGTACCAATGTTGCCGCCAACGACATCGACCTGAGGGAAGTTCTTCTTGGCCCACTTGACCCGATCGAGCACGCCTTGATGATGGCCGTGCGCGGTATCAACCACCAGCACATCGACCCCCGCCTTGACCATCAGTTCGGCACGCTCGTCCGAGTCCGGCCCGGTGCTGATCGCACCGCCGATCCTGAGCTTGCCTTGCTCATCCTTTGCTGCGTTTGGGTGTTCGGTCGCCTTGGTGATGTCCTTGACCGTGATCAGCCCGCGCAGTTCGAAGTCGCCGTTCACCACCAGCACGCGTTCGAGGCGATGCTTGTGCATCAACGCCTTGGCTTCGTCGAGGCTCGCACCCTCTCGCACCGTGACCAGACGCGCCTGCGGCGTCATGATGTCGCGCACCGGGGCATCGAGTCGGGTCTCAAACCGCAGATCGCGGTTGGTGATGATGCCTACCACGCGCTTGCCCTCCACCACTGGAAGGCCCGAGAACTTGTGCGTGCGCTGCAGGGCAATCGCATCCGCGACCCGCATATCAGGCGGGATGGTGATCGGATCGCGCAGCACGCCGGCCTCGAAGCGCTTGACCTTCAGCACTTCAGCCGCCTGCTGCTGGGGGCTCAGATTCTTGTGGATGATGCCGATGCCGCCCTCCTGCGCCAGCGCGATCGCCAGCCCCGCCTCGGTAACGGTGTCCATCGCCGCCGAAACAAGCGGCAGGTTCAACGCGATATTGCGGGAGAGTCGAGTCGCGAGCCGGGTCTCGCGGGGAAGGACGGTCGAATGCGCCGGCAGGAGTAAAACGTCATCGAAGGTCAGAGCCTTCTGGACTAGCCGCATGGGGAGCCTCGTGACGCAAAACAAAATTATACGCAGATGCGTCGGTGCCCCAGCCGCAACAGGCGTGATGGATCGGTCCGATGGACTATTGCGGCCGGGCTGCTTGGGCCGCAGAATCCGCGCGATTCAGGGGAGTCGCCATATGACCCAGCGCTTGTTCAAATCCGTTGCCGCCGCCCTAATCCTCGGCTATGCCGCATCCGCAGGGGCACAATGGGCGTGGCGGGACGACGGCGGTCGACTGGTGTTTTCGGACCAGCCGCCACCGGCCACCGTAAAACCGAGCCAGATCGTGCGGCAGCCTTCCACTGCGGCTCCGGCGCAGTCATCGGCACCGGTCTATGTCGTCGAGGAGAAACCGGCTCCCGCCAAGCCCGAGACCAAGGTCGAGCCCAGGAAGGCCGACGCAGCCGCGCCCGCCACTCCCAAGACCCTGGCCGAACGGGACATGGATTTCCGCAAGCGCGCGCAGGAGCGCGCAGAAGCGGAAAAGAAAGCCAGCGAAGAGCAGGCGCGCAAGCAGCAGGTCGCCCAGGACTGCGAACGTTCACGTGGCTACCTGCGCGCACTGGAAGACGGTCGCCGGGTTGCGCAGACCGACCCGCAAGGCAATCAGGTGGTACTCGATGACGCGGCGCGAGCGAGCGAGCTTGCCCGCCTGCGCGAGCGCATCGCCAGCACGTGTAACTAGCCGCCCTTCCGCTTTCTTCGGACCTTCGCGCGCAATCGCCGCGCTTCTTTTGGATCCACCATCAGTGCTCGATAGATTTCGATGCGATCGCCGTTGCGCGCCGGCGAATCGATCGACCTGATCTGATTGAAGACCCCGACCACCAGCGCGTCACCGTCAAGTTCCGAGTTGCTCAGTATTCCAGACGCAGCGATCGCACCGCGCAACGTCGATCCGGCGGCGACCCGAACTTCGACGAGCGCAGCATTGCCCGGCCGAGCGTGCACAACGACGACGCGCAACAGGTCCGGATCACTCGCCATGTAATGCTTCCGCGCGCCGCGTGAATGAGTCGACCATCGACGTCGCGATTACCTCAAAGACCGGGGCGATCGCGCGTCCGAGCAGGCCGGTCGCGAACTGGTAGTGCAGGCTCAAGTGCACGCGGCAGGCGTCGGCGCGCAACTGGCGGAAGGTCCACTCCCCGGCAAGACGTCGAAACGGACCTTCGACGAGATCAAGGGTAATGCGCGAATGAGGTTCGTGACGGTTGTGGGTGGTAAAGCGACTGCGCGCGCCGCGATAACGTATGTCGATCGTCGCATCGATGGTCCCGTCGGACCTCGGCCGGACGTGCGTGCCTTCGCACCAGGGCAGAAACACGGGGTAGGCCTCGACCCCAGCCACGAGGTCAAACATCTGCCGGGTGCTGAAGGGAACCAGAACGCTGCGTTCGACGCGGTGCATGAGCGTGCGATTATGCGGGGACGTTGTCAGAGCGCGACCGATGTCCATTATCCAGAACAAGAAGGCGTTTCACGACTATTCGATCGAAGAGCGTTTCGAGGCCGGCCTCGTGCTCGAAGGATGGGAAGTCAAGTCGATCCGCGCCGGCCAGGTGCATCTGCGCGAGGCTTACGTGATCGTGCGCAATGGAGAACTCTTTCTACTGAATGCGCATGTCACGCCGCTGAAGACAGCCTCGACGCATGTCCAGCCCGAGCCGACGCGCACGCGGAAGCTCTTGCTGCGCGCTGAAGAAATCCGCAAGCTGATCGGCAAGGTCGAGCGCGCCGGCTACTCGCTGGTGCCGCTTGATCTGCACTATGCCAAAGGGCGCATCAAGCTGGAATTCGGACTGGCCAAAGGCAAGCGACAGTTCGAAAAAAGAGAGGCCGAATCCGAAAAGGACTGGAAACGACAGCAGCAGCGGCTGCTCAAGCAGCGCACCAAGTGAATTGGTCGCAATCGGACTGACGTGGCTGCGCGTGACCCGCTTGCCCCTTCGCGCGCGCGCCTGTCACTGAATCCAGCGCGCTCCGCGTGCCAGCTTCTGCAACGCACCGAAATCGCACGCGCCTTGCCGGCGCGCAACGGGCAGCAACTTGGCCGCCAGCAACGCAGTGGCGAAAGCGTCGGCGGCAGCCGAGTGCCGCGTCGACACCTGGATCAGGTGATGCGCAAGCCATTCGTCGAGCGCCTTCAGGTTCGTCTTCGGTTCAAGTGCAGGTGCGAGTTCCGCCAGATCCAGCCACGGGTTGTCGAATGGTTGGTTGACGAAGATCTTCACCGCGCGCGCCAGAAAGCCACGGTCGAATGGAGCGTGGAACGCAAGGATCGGGCAGGTGCCGATGAAGTCGAGAAATGCGCGCGTTGCCTGTTCGGGGTCTGCGCCCCCTAGCTGCGCATCAACGCCGATGCCGTGCACGAGGATGTTCTGCCTCGAACTCGCGGCTCTCTGACGATAGATGATCTCAAGGCTGTCCCCCGGCATCACATGGCCATTGGCGTGCATTGCCACGCCCCCGATCGAAATCAGGCCATCGGCCGTTGGGTCCAGGCCGCTCGTTTCAACATCCACCACAACCCAGCGCGCCTCGTCAGGATCGGCGCTGCGGCGGCCGAACACCTGTTTCAACCAGTTCGGCATGGCTAGCCTGGGTAATCGAGTTCGAGTCGCTTCTGCAACTTGCGCGCCTGCTGGAACGCGACCTTCAGGATCTTGCGATCGATCGGCGGCAGCGCCGCGGTATCGACTGCGTTCGCGTTTTCTTCCGGCATCCCTTGTTCGCTGTGCTGATGCTGGCGTCGCAGCCGCAGCAGCTGAAGAAATTCGAACGCATCGACCCATTCCGCCACATCGTCGACCGGAAGGCGTGCGACTTCGGCCAAGCGTTTGAACCGATCCACGGTGCGCGTCTCGCTCAAGCCGGCGCCGAGCGCCCAGATACGCGCCGCGTCCACAAACGGCACCGTCCCATTCAATTTCAGGTCGATTAGCTGGCGCACATCGGTGCCAAGCAGGTTTTCGAACATGCTCGACAGCGGCGGTCGATTACGCAACGCATTGTCCGCCATCTGCTTCAGGAACCGCGAATTGCGCGCGGCACGCGCGACGACATCGCGCCTCAGTTCGATGGCCAACGCCGTGTTGCCGAAGATGCCGCGGAAATCGAAGAAGATGCTGCCGGCGAGCAGGCTGTCCGGATCGCCACGGTCGATCCAATCGGCGAACAGCATCGACCACTGTTCGGCGTTCAGGCACCACCGGGGATTGCGCGCCATGATGTTGCCCTTGCACAGTGGGAAGCCGCAGTCGGCAAGGCTGACGTTGACCCAATCGGCGAGCCGGAGCAGTGTCGGCGCGTCGACCCGGCCGGCGGAATGGACGATGCCGTTGTCCTGGTCGGTCGCAATCGTCTGCTCGCCCCGGCCTTCGCTGCCCAGTGCCAGCCAGCAAAACGCATCGGCGGCAACGTCGAAACGCTGGCACGCCAGCGTCAGCATGCGGACGGTCAGCTGGTCGTTCAGATGACTGATCAAGCGCGTCAGCTGCGCTGCACCCAGGCCCTGCGCGACCAGGTGGTGCGACAGACGCCGCACGTTGGCTGCGATCGTCGCAAGGGTCTCGACATCGGGCGCACGCCGCAGCGCGGCGGCGAGCTGGCGCACGGTCAGTCGCTGCAGCGTGAAGAGGTCCCGCTCGGACACCAGTCCGACGACTTTCGTCGTGCCGTTGAGCGTCCTGATGACCGGAACGTGCCGGATCGTGTGTTCGGCCATCAGCACGGTCGCATCGGCCGCGGTTGAATCGTCGCCGAGCGCCAGGACGCTGGGCGTCATCACGGCGCGCACCGGCGTGGCAAGGGAAAGCTCCGGCAGAATCACGCGTCCAATCAGGTCGGTTCGCGTCAGAATGCCGACCAGCCGCTCGCCTTCGTCGTCGGATTCCGTCACCAGAATCGATCCGACGTGGGCCGCATGCATGCGCACGAATGCCTCGCGCAGCGGCTCGTCGGGGCGGCACGTCACCGGTGCGGTGCGGACCAGGTCAGCCAGCCGCGTCACCATGGCGCGCTCCGCGCTTGCTTCGGCCGCATACGCGGCCTGCAGTTGCCTTCTGGACTGATCGAGCAGGCTGCCGAGTCGACGTTTGCAGTAGTCCATGAAGGCGCGGCTGCGCCGCGTCAGTTCATCGAATCGTTTGCGCGGCAGCGCGAGGCAGAAGGTGTCGCCGACCGCAACATACGTCAGTGATACCGGTCGATCGGCAAGCAAAGCACCGACGGGAAAGCAGTCGCCGACGGCACCTTCGAAGGCAATCTGTTCGGGATCGGCGTCCCGCCGGCCATGCACTTGTCCCTGCTTGACGACATAGAAATGTGTCGACGTGGCAGCGGACGGTGCGAGGATCGTCTCGCCCGGTGAAAAATAGGTGATCTCCGCATGCATGATCAGGAACTCGAGGTCCGCTTCCGCCATCTGCGAGAACGGCATATGCGGCGTCAGCAGTTGCTTGAGTCCGGCAATAATCGTTGGGGCGGGCATGGGGAATTCGCAAGAGACAAGTCGAATGTCGCGCCGGTCACCGCCACGGGCGGTTTGGCCACGAATTGCTACTGTTGTCTGGACTGGCTTTTGACAACCGTCATCGCGGTCGCGATCAAACCGCCGACATCAGCGAAGTTGGCCGGCACGATCAGTGTGTTGCTGGTTCTGGCCAGACCGGCAAACGCCTCGACATACTTTTCCGCCACCTTGAGGTTGACCGCCTCCATGCCGCCCGGCGCCTGGATGGACTGGGCGACCTTGCGGATTGCTTCGGCGGTCGCTTCGGCAATCGCCAGCACCGCAGCGGCCTGACCCTGGGCGTTGTTGATCTGCGCCTGCTTGTCGCCCTCGGACTTGGCAATCGCGGCTTCCCTCTGGCCGGTGGCAATATTGATCTGCTCCTGCTTGCGGCCTTCGGACGACGCGATGAGTGCCCGCTTTTCGCGCTCCGCGGTGATCTGCGCCTGCATGGCGTGCAGGATTTCGGCGGGCGGTGTCAGGTCCTTGATCTCGTAGCGCAGCACTTTCACGCCCCAGTTCATCGCCGCCTCGTCGATCGCCGACACGACGCTGTGATTGATGAACTCGCGCTCTTCGAAAGTCTTGTCCAGTTCCAGCTTGCCGATCACCGAGCGCAACGTCGTCTGCGCGAGCTGCGTGATCGCAACAATGTAGTTGCTGGCACCGTACGAGGCGCGCTGCGGATCGGTGACCTGGAAGAAAAGCACGCCGTCGACGGCGAGCTGCGTGTTGTCGCGCGTGATGCAGACCTGACTCGGCGTGTCGAGCGGAACTTCCTTCAGGCTGTGCTTGTAGGCGACGCGATCGACGAACGGAATCACGATATTCAGTCCTGGCGACAGCGCAGCGTGAAACTTTCCGAGCCGCTCGACCACCCACGCGTGCTGCTGTGGCACGATCCGCACCGCCTTGATGATGAAGGTGACCACGACTGCGAAAACGATAAGCGCGACCAGCGTGGCGCCGTCGGGCAGGAGCGTCATGGAGTTCTCCGCAACTGAAGTCGAAGCCTAAGGTGCCGGCCGGCGCGAAACGATCAGCCGGCTGCCAAGCACATCGCGGATCACGAAGTCGCCGGGCTGCGCCACTTCGCCAGGCGCAAGCTCGATATCCCACTGCGCGCCGCGATATGCAGCGCGCGCAGTGCGGCTCGGCGTCCACTGCTCGATGCGCACGGTCTGGCCAACGTCCAGGTTCTGCAGTGGTTCTGCGCTGCTGCGCGATGCAGCGCGGCCGAAGCGTGAGCTGCGCAGCCACAGCGATCCGGCCAGGCCGATGCCCGCCGCGACAATGAGTTGCACCACGAATGGCATGCCGAGCAGGCTGGTCACACCTGCGGCCGCGAAGGCAGCAGCGATCACAAGCAGGTAGAACGTGCCCGTCATCAACTCCGCGATCAGCAGCACGAATCCGAGCACGAACCACCAAACCCATGCGCTCACGGACGGCTCCCTCGTTTCAGCCTGCGCGCGCCAGGCGACGCCATGATTCGACCACCGTGTCGGGGTTCAGCGAAATCGACTCGATGCCCTGCTCCATCAACCATTGCGCAAAGTCCGCGTGATCCGATGGGCCCTGGCCGCAAATGCCGATGTACTTGCCGCGTTCGCGGCACGCGCTGATGGCGCGCGCCAGGAGGAATTTCACCGCCGGGTCGCGCTCATCGAACCCTTCGGCAACCAGGCCCGAATCGCGATCGATCCCGAGCGTCAACTGCGTCAAATCGTTGGAACCGATCGAGAAACCGTCGAAGTAATCAAGGAACTGATCGGCGAGCACCGCGTTCGAGGGCACTTCGCACATCATGATCAGCCGCAGCCCGTTCTCGCCGCGTTTCAGTCCATTGGCTGCCAGCGATTCGGTGACGCGCCTTGCTTCGGTCAGCGTCCGCACGAACGGCACCATGATCTCGACATTGGTCAGTCCCATGTCCTCGCGCACGCGCTTCAGTGCCCGGCATTCCATCCGGAAGCACTCGGCGAAGCTTTCGGCGATGTAGCGCGCGGCCCCGCGGAACCCGAGCATCGGGTTTTCTTCATCCGGCTCGTAACGCGTGCCGCCGATCAGTTTTTTGTATTCGTTGCTCTTGAAGTCGGACAGCCGCACGATCACCGGCTTGGGCCAGAAGGCGGCGCCGATCGTTGCGATGCCCTCGGCCAACCTCGATTCGAAGAAGTCGCGCGGGTTGGCGTACCCGTATGCGAGGGCCTCCACGGCGCGCTTCAACTCGGCGTCGATGTTGGGATAGTCGAGCACCGCCTTCGGGTGCAGGCCGATATTGTTGTTGATGATGAACTCAAGCCGCGCCAGGCCTACGCCGTGATTCGGCAGCGCCTGAAAGTCGAACGCCAGCTGCGGGTTGCCGACGTTCATCATGATCTTGACCGGCAGGTCCGGCATCTTGCCGCCCTGCACCGTCTCGACCTCCATTTCGAGCTGGCCCTCATAGACGTTGCCGGTGTCGCCTTCCGCGCATGAAACGGTCACCATGGCGCCATCCTTCAACACGGTTGTCGCGTTGCCGCAGCCAACCACCGCTGGAATTCCCAGTTCGCGCGCGATGATGGCGGCATGACACGTCCGCCCGCCACGGTTGGTGACGATCGCCGCCGAGCGCTTCATTACAGGCTCCCAGTTGGGATCGGTCATGTCTGTGACCAGGACGTCGCCGCTCTGGACCTTGTCCATCTCGGAAATTTCGCGCACAACGCGCACCCGTCCGACACCGATCTTCTGCCCGATCGCACGTCCAGTCGTGAGAACGGTTGACGTTCCCTTCAGCTTGTAGCGGTGCTGGACGTGTGCCGCGGCCTGCGATTTCACCGTCTCGGGTCGCGCCTGCAGGATGTAGATGAGCCCATCAGCGCCGTCCTTGCCCCACTCGATGTCCATCGGTCGGCCGTAGTGTTTCTCGATCGTCACCGCGTAGCGCGCCAGCTCGAGCACGTCGCTGTCCGTCAACGAAAAGCGATGCCGATCGGAATCCGGAACGTTCACCGTGCGTACCGAGCGGCTGTTGCCCTGACTCGGATCGAATTCCATCTTCAGCAGCTTCGAACCGAGTGAGCGGCGAACGATCGGAAACTTACCGGCCGCGAGCATGGGCTTGTGCACGTAAAACTCATCCGGGTTCACCGCGCCCTGCACGACCGTTTCTCCAAGGCCGTAGCTTGCGGTAATTAACACCACGTCGTTGAACCCCGACTCGGTGTCCATCGTGAACATCACGCCCGATGATCCGAGGTCGCTGCGCACCATCCGCTGTACGCCAGCGGACAGCGCGACCTCGGCATGCGTGAACCCCTTATGCACCCGGTAGGCAATTGCGCGGTCGTTGTAAAGCGAGGCGAACACATGCTTGACGCGGTCGAGCACCGTCTCGACGCCGACCACGTTAAGAAAGGTCTCCTGCTGGCCGGCAAACGATGCATCAGGCAGATCCTCGGCAGTCGCGCTGGAGCGGACCGCAAACGATATTTTACTTGAGGATTCTTTCGTAAGCCATTGATAATAAGTTCTTATCTCTGCTTCAAACTCCGCAGGAAATACACCTGCAGACATCCATTTCCGAATCAACGCGCCGGACTCGGTGAGCGCGCGCACATTGCCCACGTCGAGTTTCGCAAGACGTTCATGAATCCTGCTTTCCAGTTCGTTGGCACGCAGAAATAGCCGAAATGCCTCAGCCGTGGTGGCAAATCCATCGGGCACGCGAATGCCCTCTTCGCTTAGCTGGCTCAGCATTTCGCCCAGCGACGCATTCTTTCCCCCGACTTGCTCGACGTCAGTCATCCGCAGTCCGCTGAACGGAATCACGTACTTCCCGCGCTGCATTCCCTCTCCCGTGTTCGGTCGCGTTACAGAACGCGTGTGACACAATCCGCCGCGTTGCGAATTCGCAGCGCGGTCCATTCTAGCGACCGGCGCCTTTCGTCCTCCTGATGCCAGATCGCCTCGAACCTGCCGAACGGACCGTCTTCTTCGTCTCGGACGGCACCGGGATTACCGCAGAAACGCTGGGGCACAGCGTGATGACGCAGTTCGAGACCTTGCGCTATCGCAAGATTCGCATTCCTTTTGTGGATACGCCCGCCAAGGCCGTTGAAGTTGCCGCGCGCATCAGCGATACGGGCGTGAAGGACGGCAAGCGGCCGATCGTCTTTTCGAGCCTTGTGAATCCGGACGCCAATGGCGCGCTGCGCCAGGCGGACGCCCTGATCCTCGACCTGTTCGAATCGTTTGTCGAACCGCTGGAAGCCGAGCTCGGCATCAAGTCGACGCACACGATCGGCCGTTCGCACAACATGTCCGATTCGGAGACTTACCATCGACGCATCGAGGCGATCAACTTCGCGCTGGCGCATGACGATGGCCAGTCGGCGCGCGGGCTGGAGCAGGCGGATGTGGTCCTGGTTGGCGTCTCACGCAGCGGCAAGACACCGACCAGCCTGTACCTGGCAATGCAATACGGGGTCAAGGCGGCCAACTATCCGCTGATTCCCGAGGACTTCGAGCGCGACCAGTTGCCCAGCGCATTGCCGCAGTATCGACGAAAGCTTTTCGGTCTTTCGATCGCACCGGAACGCCTGGCCGAAGTGCGCCACGAGCGCCGGCCCAATAGCCGCTACGCTTCTCTCGAGAACTGCCGCTACGAAGTTGCCGCCGCCGAGCAGATGATGCGACGGGAAACCATCCGTTGGATGTCGTCGACCACGAAGTCGATCGAGGAAATCGCCGCCACGATCCTGCACGAGATCGGGCTGGAGCGGCGCATCGGCTGACGGTTGCGCGCTACTCGTAGATCCACCGACGCGACAGCGGAAGCTCCGTGAGTCCCGCATCGGTCTGCTTGCTGGCAAGAAGCTGGTAAATGTTCATCCAGCCCTGGGCGAATCCGTGCGCGCAGCCCGCCAGATAGACGCGCCAGATGCGGAGACGGCGGGCATCGATCATCTGCGCGGCCTCGCCCAGGCGCGCCTCCAACCGGCGCGACCAGAATTCGAGCGTCTTCGCATAGTGCGGGCGCAGGCTTTCGACGTCGAATACTTCGAAGCCCTGCGCTGACATCTCGCGCACCGCGACGTGCAGGTGCGGCAGCTCGCCGTGCGGGAAGACGTATTTCGCGATGAAGTCGCCGACGCCTGATCCGATCGGGCGGTTCTCGATGTCAGATGCCGTGATGCCGTGATTCAGAAACAGCCCGCGCTCGCGCAGCGCACGCTTGGCAACGTCGAAGTACTGCGGGAGATTCCGGATGCCGACATGCTCGAACATTCCGATGCTGGAGATCTTGTCGAAGGCGCCGGCGCCGAACCGGTCGACGACTTCGCGGTAGTCAAGCAGCAGGATATCGACCCGATCCGACAGCCCCAACTGCGCCACGCGTTCGCGCGCCAACGCATGCTGGCTCTCAGACAGGGTGATTCCCGTCGCTCGAACGCCATACCGCTGAGCGGCGTGGATCACGAGCCCGCCCCAGCCGCAGCCGATGTCGAGCAGGCGTTCGCCCGCTGTCAACCTGAGCTTGCGGCAGATGTGATCAAGCTTGGCGAGCTGCGCGGCCTCGATCGTCTCGTTGCCATTAGGAAAATACGCGCACGAATAGATCATGCGCTCGTCGAGCCAGAGCCGATAGAAGTCATTGCCGACGTCGTAGTGATAGCCGATCGCGGCGCGGTCCTGTTTCGGCGAATGCTTTCCAAACGCCGCGGCCACGCGCGCAGACACCGGGGCACCACCGGCACTGGCGAGCTTCTCTGCCATCGCCAGAACGTCCAGCATGTCCCCGTGAACTTCGATGCGCCCGTCGACAAAGGCCTCGCCCAGGGACGCCAGCGTCGGCTGTGCCATTGCCGCGAGCGTGGCGTCGTCGTTCACTTTCAGCACGGCGCGTGGAGACAGGCCGAAGGAAATCCGAGATTCGTCGGGCAGGATGACGTCGAGCGGCTGCCCGCCGCCGGCCCGCAACGTGTCCGCAAGCCGCTCCAGGCCGCTGCCCACTGCGCGGGCAGCAGCCTTGCGTGTCGCTTTGGATAACAGGCCTTCGCCCCACATCATCGCCTCCGATGGTCGTGCAGCGCCGACGATTCTTACCGAACTGGCATCCGCCGCCAAGTGGGAAATGATCACGCGTCGGCGCTGCTATTGCTCCCGGTCAAGCCGGCGGCGTCGTTCAAACAGGCAGACCGCCGCAGCGGCCGTCACATTCAGCGACTCGACGCCGGCCGCAAGGGGAATGCGCACGCGCTTTTTGCACTGCGCCAGCATCGCAACTGACACCCCCTGCCCTTCGGCGCCAAGCACCCAACCGACCGCCGAGGCAGGCAAGGCGGCATCCCATAGTGCGTCCGCATCGTGAGCCGAGGCGGCGACCCATAACCCATCAAGGACCGTGCCTGCCGCGGCGGCGTCAACGCCTTCCATGATCTGCAACGCGAAGTGTGCTCCCTGTGCGGCACGCAGCGTCCGCGGCGACCACAGTGCCGTCGTGACGGGCGATGCCAGCGCCCAGCGCACCCCCGCCGCGGCGGCTACGCGCAGCAGCGCGCCGGCGTTGCCCGGATCCTGAATCCCGTCAAGATAGATCGCGTCCTCGGCAATCGTCGCGGGCAGGACAGGGGACGAAATTGCCACTTCGAGGAGCAGACCGGCGCTGGTCTGGACGGGGGACAGGCGATCGAACAAGGCTGGGGTGAGTTCGAACGCCGGCACCCCGCGCGCAGCAATCGATGCGATCAGCTCTTCGACTTCCCTGCCCTGCGCGCCACGCCGGACGACCAGTGACTTCGTCGTGATGTTCGCATCCAGCACCGCCTGCGCGAGGTGGATGCCTTCTGCCAGCGTGAACCCTGATTCGCGCAGCGCGCGCGGCTGCGTGGCGAGCTTGTGCCAACGCCTGAAGGCCTGATTGGCGTCCGAGGTGATCAGCCGCATTGACTCAACCTGATCCAACTAACGCGGCCCGCACCGGCGCGAATGAACGACGATGTGCGGCACACGGACCGCGTTCGCGCAGGCGCGCCAGATGTTCAGGCGTCGGGTACCCAACGTGGGTCGCAAAGCCGTAGCCTGGATGCTCGGCATCCAGCGCCCGCATCAGCGCATCTCGATGCGTCTTGGCCAGAATCGAGGCGGCGGATATCGCGGGCTCGGTCGCATCGCCGCCGATGATCGCGCGTGCCGGAATGGCCAAGCGAGGCAACTGATTGCCATCGATCAGCGCGAACTGCGCGGCCGGCTCGAGCGCTTCGACCGCACGTCGGATCGCAAGCAGGCTCGCCTGCAGGATGTTCAGTTCGTCGATCTCCAGCACACTGCTTGCAGCCACATGCCATGCGATCGCTCGGGATCGAATTTCGATCGCAAGCGCGGCGCGCCGGGCCGGTGACAACTGCTTCGAATCGCGCAACCCCTCGATCGGGCGACGCGGATCAAGGATGACCGCTGCTGCGACCACCGGCCCGGCCAACGGACCGCGGCCGGCCTCATCTGCGCCGCACACGAGTCCGGATACGCGCGCCGGTGCCTCGAACAGGTTTTCGGCGGTCGCGCGACTCATCGTTTTATGGTGGCGATGATCGCCTCGGCCGCCAGTGTTGGCGTGTCGCGCCGGAGGCTTTCGTGCATCTGCGCGAATCGGGCCGTCAGGTCCCGCCGTCCAACCTCGTCATTCAACTGTTCGAACACGGCGTGCGCCAGCGCTTCTGGCGTGGCCTGTTCCTGCAGTAACTCCGGAACGACGAACTCGCCGGCAAGGATGTTCGGCAGGCCGACATAGGGCACGTAGCCCAAGGTTCGCATGATCCATGCCGTGACTGGCGGCACCCGATACGCGATGACCATCGGTTTCTTGAACAGCGCCGCTTCGAGCGTGGCGGTGCCGCTTGCGACCAGCACTGCGTCAGCGGCTTCGAGGCAAGTGTGCGATTCGCCATCGACGACGCGAGTTCGGTCCTGTGCCCGCGGCCGCGTTGCCAGCAGTGCCTCGAGGCGCGCCCGAAGCGGCGGATCGGCGACGGGCACGACAAACGTGAGTTGCGGCTCGCGCGTTGCCATCAATTCGATGGATGCGATGAATGCCGGACCATTGTGTTCGATCTCGGCGCGACGGCTTCCCGGCAAGACGGCGACGCACGGTCCGCTGATGCCAAGTCGCAGGCGTGCTGCCGCTGGATCGGGATGCATGGGAATCTGCGCCGCCAGCGGATGTCCGACGAACTCTGCAGCCACGCCGGCGGCGTCGTAGATCTTCTGCTCAAAGGGAAAGATCAGCAGCACCCGATCGGCCGCGTGCCGTATCTTCTCGATGCGGTGGCCGCGCCACGCCCAGATGGACGGACTGACGTAATGCACCGTCGGAATGCCCGCGTTGCGCAACTGGGTCTCCAGCCGCAGGTTGAAATCGGGCGCGTCGACGCCGACGAACACCGCTGGCCTTTCACGCAGCAGCCGCGCGCGCAGCCCGGCGCGCAACCGCACGAGGCGCGGCAACTCCCGGATGACCTCCACAAATCCGCGCACTGACAGTTCACGAACGTGATGCCATGCCTCGCACCCAGCGGCGACCATGCGGTCGCCGGCGATGCCCGCGAAGTGCGCACGCGGCAGGCGTGCGGCGAGGGCCGTAACGACCGGCGCGGCGAGCAGATCCCCGGAGGCCTCCCCCGCGACGAAGGCGAGGAGTTCATCTGCCATTGCGCGGTGTCAACGAACGATCCCGCGCTTGGACGCCTGCAGGAATTCGCGCAGCGCGATGAGGTGTGCCGAGGCGTCACCTCCCACCGCGGACTGTTGCTCCAGAGCGGTGCAGGCGTCGGCCACCGTGCGGCCCTCCTTGTAGATCACCTTGTAGGCGCGGCGCAACGCACTGATCGCCTCGGGCGAGAAACCACGCCGCCTCAGTCCTTCCACATTGATGCCGTGCGCCGCGGCGGGATTGCCGCTGCAGATCACATACGGCGGCAGATCCTGCAACAGCGTAGTACCGGCACCGGTCATCGCGTGTTCGCCAATGCGCACGAACTGATGCACGCCGGTATTGCCACCAAGGATCGCCCAGTCCCCGACGTGCACGTGTCCTGCGAATTGCGCGTTGTTGGCCATGATCGTGTGATCGCCGATGACGCAGTCGTGCGCCACATGCACATACGCCATGATCCAGTTGTCGGAACCGATGCGGGTGACGCCGGCATCCTGAGCGGTTCCGGTGTTCATCGTGCAGAACTCGCGAATCGTGTTGCCGTCGCCGATCACAAGCCGCGTTGGCTCGCCCGCGTACTTCTTGTCCTGCGGGATACCGCCGAGAACGCTATGCGGAAAGATCCGATTATGGCGGCCAAGCGTGGTGTGCCCTTCGATCACCACGTGCGCTCCGATCACAGTGCCGGCGCCGACCCGCACCTGCGGACCAATCAGCGCATACGGACCGATCTCGACGTCATCATCGAGCTGCGCGCTCGCGTCGACCAGCGCGCTGGGATGAACGCGCGTCATCGGGCCACTCCACCCGGCTTGTCGACCTTGCGGTAGGCGCATAACAACTCAGCCTCCGCCGCGACCTGTCCATCGACCAGCGCGCGCGCCCCGAATTTCCCCACGCCACGCATCTCGCGCAGCATTTCGACTTCGAGGCGCAACTGATCTCCCGGCTCGACCGGACGTTTGAAGCGCGCACTGTCGATGCCGGCGAAGTAATAGAGCGAGTCCGGATCGGACTTGCGATCCATGCTGACAAAGGACAGGATCGCGGCTGCCTGCGCCAGCGCTTCGATGATCAGCACGCCCGGCATGACGGGGTAGTGGGGGAAATGCCCCATGAAGACCGGCTCGTTGATGGTGACGTTCTTGATTGCGACAATCCTCTTGCCTCTCTCAAGTTCGAGCACGCGATCGACGAGAATGATTGGATACCGGTGTGGCAGGTAGCGCAGGATTTCGTGGATATCCATCACGGTGGTTCTTTCCTTGGCAGTTGGCGCTCGAGCGCGCGGATGCGGTTGCGCAGGTCATCCAGATGCCGCAGCAGCGCTGCGTTGCGCTCCCAGTCGCGGTGCTTCATCAGCGGGAAGGAGCCACCGTAGAAGCCCGCCTCGCTGATGCTGCGCGATACAAGGGTGCCGCCGCCGATCACACATCCGTCGGCGATTGAAAGGTGACCGGCGATCATCGCCGCGCCCCCCAACTGGCAGCCGCGACCGATCGTCGCGCTGCCGGCAATGCCGACACAGCCGGCGATCACCGTGTGCGCGCCAATGCGGCAGTTGTGCGCAACCTGGATCTGGTTGTCGAGCTTGCAACCGTCCTCGATCACGGTGTCGCCCATCGCGCCCCGATCGATCGTGGTGTTGGCGCCGATCTCCACATCGTCGCCGATTACGACCCGGCCGCTTTGTGGGATCTTGATCCAGCGGCCATCGAGCGGCGCAAAACCAAAGCCGTCGGCGCCAATCACCGCGCCACTGTGCACGATGCAACGCTCGCCCAGCACGCAATCTGCAAGCACGTGCACGCCGGGGTACAGCTTCGAATCCGCGCCGATCACCGTGCCGCGGCCGATGAAGGTCGCGGCACCGATACGTGCCCGCGGCCCAACCGCAGCGCCAGTCTCGATCGTGGCACCAGGCCCAACGTGCGCGCTAGGGTCAATGCGGGCGCCCGGTTCGACAACCGCCGAAGGCGCCACGCCGGCGTGCACTGCGTCAGGCCCGGTCAGTTCCTGCGCTGCCAGCGCGAACCACGCATATGGCGTTTCGCATTCGATCAATGTCTTCTTGTCGGTCGGGGGCGTCGGAAAGATCCGTGCACGCTCGACTGCGCTCAACACGAGAGCGCCGGCGCCGCTCACGGTCGCGGCCGCGCGATAACGGCTGTTCGCGAGAAAGGTGAGTTGCCCGGGATCGGCGGATTCGAGCGGCGCCACGCCACGGATGACCCGCGCTGGCGAACCGACGATGTTGGCAGTAAGACGCTCGCCGGACCGATGTGCAACCGCGGCTACCAGTTGCGCGACCGTCAGGCCAGCGCCAGCCATTGCTCTATTTGCCGTTGTTCAGCGCCCGGAGCACCTTTTCCGTGATGTCCACGCGCGAACTGAAGAACACGGCGTCCTGCACGATCAGGTCGTATTTTTCCAGTTCCGCAATCTGGCGCACGATGCGCTGCGCGCGTTCGAGCAGCGACTGCAACTCCTCGTTGCGGCGCTGGTTGAGGTCTTCGCGAAACTCGCGCTGGCGGCGCTGGAAATCACGGTCGAGTTCTGCCAGTTCACGCTGGCGCCGGTTGCGCTCACTCTCGGCCAGAACCGGCGCGTCTTTCTCAAAGCGATCGGCCGATGCTTTCAGCTTGGTACCGATGTCCTGCAGTTCGCGATCGCGCTTGGAAAATTCCTGCTCCAGCTTGGCGGTCGCCGCCTTGGCCGGATTCGAATCGCGCAGGATGCGCTCCGAGTTCACATAGCCAACCTTCACCTCCTGCGCGGCGAGCGCAGGGCAGGCGATCAGGCCGACAATCGCGAACGGCAACAGACGGGTCATGCAGCGAGTCAAGCTATTCATTCGCGCCTCTGATGCGCAGAAGATCTTGAATTCTGCCACAGTGATCCGGCGCTGCCGTGTCATCCGCAAGTTCAGAATCCGGTGCCGATCTGGAACTGGAACCGCTGCAGTCGGTCGATGGACTCGCTTCGCAGCGGCAGCGCGTAGCTGATCTTCATCGGGCCGATCGGCGAGATCCATGCGATTCCGATTCCGGCTGACGCGCGCACGTCGCCGAGCCGGATCCGCTGGCCCTCGCCCCAGACCTGGCCGGCGTCGACAAAGGCCAGTGCGCGCAGCGTGCGATCCGCACCGGGCAGTGGCGCCAGCGCTTCGATCGATCCATTGATGCGGCGCGTGCCACCGAGCGCCTGGCCGTTGGCATCGCGTGGTCCGAGCGAACCACCATCGTAGCCTCGCACGCTGCCGATGCCGCCGGCGTAGAAATTCTTGAACAGCGGAAACGATTTGCCGCCATATGCGCCGCCGACGCCGGCTTCGCCGTTGAACGCCAGCGTGAATCGACTCGTGAGTGGAAGGAACTGCTGGTACTGGTAGGTTGCGCGGTAATACTGGAGGTCGAGTACCGGCAAAGCCGCCTCGAGAAACGCGCGTTGATAACGGCCGCGCGTCGGCACCAGCAGGTTGTCGCGATTATCGCGCGACCAGCCGATGGTGCTGATCAGTGCATCCGGGCTCTTGCCAAAGCGGTTGACGTAATCGATATAGCGGTACGGCGACAGATCAGTGAGGTTGATGCGCGTGCCTTCATAACCAAGGCCGAAGAACACGGTGTCGAACTCGGTGAACGGTACGCCGAAGCGCACCGCGCCTCCACGCTGGGTGAGATCCACGCTGCCGAGGTTCAGACGCGCTAGATCCGACTTGCGCTCGAACAGTTCAATGGTGCGGCTGATGCCGTCGAGTGTTACATACGGGTCGACATGGGTCACCGCGAACGTCCGTGTCGCGCGACTCGTATTGACCTCGAACGAAATGGCGTGACCGGTGCCGAGCACGTTTTGCTGCGTATAGCTGGCCTGCAGTACGAGCTTCTCGGTGCTCGAGTAGCCAGCGCCGGCCTGGACGCTGCCGGTGGGTCGTTCCTTGATCGCGAAGTTGACGTCAATCTGGTCGAGCGCGCCTGGAACCGCGGGGGTCTCCACTTCGACCTTCTCGAAGTAGCCGAGCCGGTCGATCCGGTCCCGGGACAGCCGTACCTTCTCCGCGTCGTACCAGGCGCTTTCGAATTGCCGCACCTCGCGCCGGATCACCTCGTCGCGCGTGCGCGCGTTTCCCGTCACGTTGACCCGCCGTACGTACACGCGTCGGCCAGGATCGACAAACAGCGTGAACGCCACCTGGCGCTTCTCGCGGTTGGGCTCCGGCACCGGATTGGCGGTCGCGAACGCGTAGCCAAGCGCACCGAGTCGGTCGGTGATGCGCTTGGATACCACATTCAGTCGCTCAGCATTGAAGGTGTTACCCGGCTTCACATCGACCAATGCGCGCAGTTCGTTGTCGAGCCCGAGCAGTTCACCGGCCAGTTTGACCTCCGACACGGTGTAGCGCTCACCCTCAACCAGGTTGATGGTGACAAAGATGTCCTGCTTGTTCTCGCTGATCGAGACCTGCGTGGATTCGATGTTGAAGTCGAGAAAACCTCGATTCAGGTAGAAGCTGCGCAGCGTCTCCAGATCGCCGGTGAGTTTCTGGCGTGAATACTGATCGCGCTTGGTGTACCAGGTAAACCAGCCCGGCGTCGACAGCTCGATCTCCGCCAGCAGGTCCTTGTCGGAGAATGCCTTGTTACCGGTGAAACGAATCGATCGGATGCTGGCGGCCTCGCTTTCGTCGACAGCGATTGTGACGTTGACGCGGTTGCGCTCGATTGGAGTCACCGTGGTCGTGACCTTTACGTCGTAACGGCCGCGGCTCAAGTATTGGCGCTTCAGTTCCTGCTCGGCACGCTCCAGCAGCGAACGATCAAGAACGCGCGCTTCGGCCAGGCCGACTTCGCGCAGCGATTTCTTGACTGTGTCCTTGTCGAACTCCTTCAGCCCCGTGATCTCGACCGCCGCGATCGATGGCCGCTCCTCCACGGTGATGACCAGAACGTCGCCGTCAGCCTCGAGTCGCACGTCTTTGAAAAGTCCGGTCGCGAACAGCGCGCGGATCGCCGCATTGCCTTTCTCCGGGTCGTAGCGATCGCCGACCCGCAGCGGCAGATAACTGAACACCGTTCCCGCTTCGGTTCGCTGGATGCCTTCAACACGGATGTCGCGCACGACGAACTCCTGCGCGCTGGCCGCAAGACTCAGTGTGCTCAGCACGGCTGCGGCCGCCGCACGCAACGAGAAAGCGGCGCCGCAACTGGGACGACGGCGAGGCAAACGATCTGAATTCAAGGCTGAGGAGATTTCACAGCAGCAGCCGCGTGACATCGTTGTATAGCGCCAGCGCGGTGAGGAGAACGAGTACGCCGATGCCGGCGCGATGACCCCATTCGACGACCCAGTCGGCCGGCGGGCTGCCTTTAAGGATTTCGATGAGATAGTACAGCAAGTGTCCGCCATCGAGCATTGGAATGGGCAGCAGGTTGAGCACGCCAAGGCTGATCGAAACCAGCGCGATGAAACTCAGGAATGCCGCACCGCCGATGCGCGCGGTCTGCCCCGCGAAATCGGCGATGGTGATGGGCCCCGAGAGATTCTTCCACGACGCTTCGCCCGTCACCATCTTCCACAGCATGTGCAGCGAGAAGATCGATGTGTCCCAGGTCCGACCCAGTGCCAGGCCAAGACTTTCCAGCGGGCCGTAGTGGACCTCGATCATCTCCGGGCGCTCGGCGATTTCAGCGCCGATGCGACCGATCGTCGCGCCGTCCTTGTCATTGACACTTGCAGGCAACACGGCGACGCTGCGCTGCGCTCCGTCGCGTTCGATCAGGAACTCAAGCGTCTTGCCAGGCGCGCTGCGAACGCGTTCGATCAGCGCGCGCGCCGACGACAGCGGCTGCCGGTCGATCTCAAGCACGCGATCGCCGGATTTCAGCCCGGCCTTCTCTGCCGCACTGCCGTCCGCGATGCGGCCTAGACGAGGCGGTCCGCTGTAAAGCGCGAGCCCGGCACGAGCCATTGGATTGGATTCCAGATCGGCGCGCGAAAGCTGTGACAAGTCGAGCCGCAACTCGCGCGCCACTCCGCCGGGCGACTCAACCGAGACATCCATCGCCTTGCGATCAACGGCACCCCGCAGCACATGCCAGTTAACGTCGTTCCATGAGCGCACTTCTTCACCGTCTATTGCGCGCACGATCTCGCCGACGCGAAAGCCCGCACGTTCGGCCGGCGTTCCGATCGCCGGCGCCGCAACGACCGGGCGTGGTTCAAGCACTCCGACTACGTTGAGCGACCAGTAAACACCGATGGCCAGCAGGAAGTTGGCCAACGGTCCAGCGAGCACGATTGCAATCCGCTTGGGTACCGATTGCCGGTTGAAGGCGCGCGCCAGATCCGCCGCCGCAAGCGGCCCCGTGTCGGAGTCGCGTTCGTCCAGCATGCGCACATAGCCCCCAAGAGGCACTGCCGCGATCACCCATTCGGTCTCACTTCGAATTCGTCGCCAGAGCGGTCGGCCAAATCCGATGGAAAAGCGCAGGACCTTCACGCCGCAACGACGGGCGACCCAGTAATGCCCGTATTCGTGGACGACGATGAGCACGCCCAGCGTGACAACGAATGCAAGAAGCGTCGAGAGAAGCGCCACGCTGGTGTCCCTATGCCCCTGTCACGGTCGAGAATCGCTCAATCGCCTCGGTCGCGGCGCGCCGCGCCGCGCGATCAAGCGCCAGCACATCGTCGATGCAGGCTGGAGCTGATCGATCCGCGCGTTCCAGAACTTCCTCGATCACGACGGCGATCTGCATGAAGGGCAATCTCTGCGCCAGAAACGCTTCGACAGCGACTTCGTTTGCGGCGTTCAATATTGTGGGGGCACCGGCACCGCTGCGCAGGGCGGCATATGCCAGGGCCAGACACGGAAAACGCTGCAGGTCGGGCGCCTCAAACGTCAGCGCCCCGAGCGTGAGGAAGTTCAGCGACGCAGATCCGCTGTCGATCCGCTCTGGATACGCGAGTGCATACGCGATCGGCGTGCGCATATCGGGTGTTCCGCACTGAGCCACAACCGACGCGTCCGCGAACTCAACCATCGAATGCACCACGCTTTGCGGGTGAACGACAACGTCAATGCGGCCGGAATCCATGTCAAACAGCCGGCTGGCTTCGATGACCTCGAGCCCCTTGTTCATCAAAGTGGCGGAGTCGACCGATATCTTGCGGCCCATCACCCAGTTCGGATGCGCGCAGGCTTCGGTCGGCGTCACGCGCGACAAATCGCGCCGCGTACGAAAGGGTCCACCGGAAGCGGTCAGGATCAGCCGTCGCACATCACGTTGCATCGCGCGCGCACCAGCCAAGCACTGATGCAGCGCGCTGTGCTCGCTGTCGAGCGGCAGCATTTCGGCACCGCCGCGTTTGACTGCGTCCAGAAGCAGCGAGCCGGCACACACCACCGCCTCCTTGTTGGCCAGCAGCACCCGCTTGCCCGCCCGTGCGGCGGCCAATGTGGGCAACAATCCCGCGGCGCCGACGATCGCCGCGATCACGGTGTCGCATTGCCCGTCGGCGGCCACTTCCGCCAGTGCGGCAGTGCCAGCACGCGCCTGCGTGGGCACATTTCGAACACGCAGCGCCTCACGCAGCGCAGTTTCTTTCGCGGCATCGGCGATCACGGCAACGGCCGGCCTGAACCGGGTACAGAGGTCGGCCAGCGCCTGGACGTTACTCTGGGCGGTCAATGCGGACACAGTGAAGCGATCCCGATGGCGCGCAATCACGTCCAGGCTGCTCGAGCCGATCGAACCGGTGGCGCCGAGGATCGTGACGCGCCTCATGCAATCACCTTAAGGACCAGCAGCGCAGTCGCCGGCAGGACCGGCAGCAATGCGTCAATGCGGTCCAGCACGCCGCCGTGTCCCGGCAATGACTTGCCGCTGTCCTTGGCGCCGACCTGCCGCTTGAGCAAGCTCTCGAACAAATCACCGACGATTGAGAGGAGCACGATTGCGCACAGGAAGACCAGCCCCAGCGCCAGCGGCAATCGCTGCAGCAGCAGCGTGCTGAACATCAGCCATCGCGGTGCAACCGATGCAATCGCTGAAGCGATCAGCAGCACGGCGACCACCGCACCCACGACACCGGCCCAGGTCTTACCCGGGCTGATCTTCGGTGCCAGCTTTGTCTTGCCCCAGCGGCGACCGGCGAAGTAGGCTGCCGTGTCCGCGATCCAGACAATGGCGAGCGCAGACACCAGCAGCACCGTGCTCTGACGCATCAGATCCATCGCAGATACTGCCGCCGCGCCAAGCAATACGAAGCACAGCGCGGAAGACACCCCGCGCGGAATCCGCACTGCTGCCCGCTCGGCGCGAACAAGGGTCACAGCGATCCCAATCCAGATCAACAATGCTGCCACCGCCATAGGCACGACCATGGCAGTCGTTGCCAGATGCGTCACTTCGACAGCAAACAGTGCGACCGCAAATACCATCGCTGCAACGAGGGCGGTTGAGGTTGTGTGCTGAGCCAGCCGCCACCACTCGAAGACACCGGCTCCGATCAGCACCGACATCGCCGCAGCGAATGCCGTCTGCCCTGCCCAGAGTGCGCCGATCAATGCCGCCAAGAGGACAATCGCCGTGATGACACGCTGCTTCAGCATGGCGTCTTACGTCGCCATCGCGACTTGCGCGCTGGTGCGCCCAAACCGACGTTCCCGCGTCGCGTACCACGCAAGCGCGGCATCGAGCGCAGTCGTATCGAAGTCCGGCCACAGCAACTCGGAGAAATACAGTTCCGAGTACGCCAGTTGCCACAGGAGGAAATTGCTGATCCGGCGCTCCCCGCCGGTGCGAATCAGCAGATCGGGTTCTGGTGCAAATGACAGCGCGAGGTGCGAGGCCAGCGCGCGTTCGTCAATGCGTTCAGGATGGCTCGCCAGGTCAGGGTCGGCGCGCAGCATGGCACGCATCGCCTGCGTAATGTCCCAACGCCCGCCGTAGCTGGCGCAGATCGTCAGATGCAGGCGCTCGTTGGCAGCCGTTCGGCTCTGCGCGTCCGTTATCAATGACTGCAGTTCAGGGTCGAAGGCACTCATGTCGCCGACAACACGCAGGCGCACGCCGTTCTCATTGAGCTTGCCGACTTCCTTCTCGAGCGCGTTGACGAACAGGCGCATCAATGTACTTACCTCATCCTGCGGCCGCTTCCAGTTCTCGGAGCTGAAGGCGAACAGGGTCAGGAACTCGACCCCGCGGCGACCGCAGGCCTCGATGGAATGGCGCACGGCATCCACGCCGCGCGAGTGCCCCGCGACGCGCGGCAGGTGTCGTGCGGTGGCCCAGCGGCCGTTGCCATCCATGATGATGGCGACATGACGCGGAGCCGCAGGGCGATGAATGGGATGCACGGGCAAATGGCGATCCGGCGAGGATTGCGGTGACGCGCGCGCGCGCCTCAGACCGTCATGATCTCCTTTTCTTTTTCGGCAACCAGCTTGTCAATCTCAGCGATGTTCCTGTCCGTCAGTTTCTGCACATCGTCCTGCGCGCGACGCTCTTCGTCCTCCGGCACTTCCTTCTTCTTCAGCAGGTCCTTCAGGTGCGTAATCGCATCGCGGCGCAGATTGCGCACCGCCACGCGCGCGTTTTCTCCCTCATGGCGCACGACCTTGGTCAGTTCCCGGCGGCGCTCCTCGGTCAAGGGCGGCATGGGAACGCGAATCACTTCACCGGTGGTCGCCGGATTCAGACCAAGATCCGAATCGCGGATCGCCTTCTCGATCGGCTGCACCATCTTCTTCTCCCACGGCTGGATCGTGATGGTGCGCGCGTCGCCCAGGCCGACGTTGGCCACCTGTGACAGGGGCACCATCGAGCCGTAGTAGTCGACCTGGATGTGATCGAGCAGGCCGGTGTGGGCGCGGCCGGTACGGATCTTGGTCAGATCATGCTTCAGCGCCTCGACCGACTTGTGCATCTTCTGCTCGGCCGATTTGCGAATTTCCGCGATGTTCATTGTGCTGTTCTCCTTCCTTGACCGGCGCGCTGGCCCGGTCAGACTACACGTGCACCAGTGTCCCTTCATCCTCGCCCATCACCACGCGACGCAGCGCACCTGGTTTGGTGATGTTGAAGACCTTGATCGGCAGTCTCTGATCGCGACAGAGCGCGAATGCAGTAGCGTCCATGATCTGCAGCCGCTTGGTCAGAGCTTCATCAAACGTGATGGTCGAATAGCGGGTGGCCTTCTTGTCCTTCTTGGGGTCGGCCGAGTAGACGCCGTCGACCTTGGTCGCCTTCAAGACCACCTCCACGCCCATTTCGGAGCCGCGCAATGCGGCTGCAGTGTCGGTCGTGAAGAAGGGATTGCCGGTACCGGCCGCAAAGATCACCACTTTGCCTTCTTCCAGATAGCGGATCGCCTTGGGTCGAATGTAGGGCTCGACCACCTGCTCAATATTCAGCGCCGACTGCACGCGCGCTTCGATTCCTGCCCGCCGCATCGCGTCCTGCAGCGCCATGGCATTCATTACCGTCGCCATCATGCCCATGTAATCGGCGGTTGCGCGATCCATGCCCTCCGCCCCCAGCGCAACCCCGCGGAATATGTTGCCGCCGCCGATCACGATCGCCAGTTCGACACCGAGCTTCACCACCTCGGCGATGTCAGCGACCATATGCTCGATCGTCTCGGGGTTGATGCCAAAGGCATCGTCCCCCATCAGGGCTTCACCCGAAAGCTTGAGCAGGACTCTCTTGTGCGCCGGCGCCGACATGCCGCCTCCGATCAGGCGCGCGCCGCGGCCGCCTGCGCCGCGACCTCAGCCGCGAAATCGTTCTGCCGCTTTTCGATGCCTTCACCCACGACGTACAGGACAAAACTGTTCACGCTGGCGCCCTTGGACTTGAGCAGCTGCTCGATCGTCTGCTTGCCGTCGGACGCCTTGACAAATACCTGGCCGAGCAGCGTGTTTTCCTTCAGGAACTTCTGCACGCTCCCCTCGGCAATCTTCTCGAGCATTGCGTCCGGTTTGCCAGCCTCGCGTGCCTTCTCGATTGCGATGCGGCGTTCGGAATCGATCAGATCCCGTGGCACGCCGCTCGCATCGAGTGACTTGGGCTTGCTCGCGGCAATGTGCATCGCCAGGTCCTTTCCTAGTTCCGCGTCCCCGCCGTTCACATCCACCAGCACACCGATCTTCGAGCCACCATGCACATAGCTGGCGATGCGACCCTTGGCGGCGATGCGTGCGAACCTGCGAATTGACATGTTCTCGCCGATCTTGCCAATCAGTGCCGTACGAGCGGATTCGACCGCTGCGCCTCCCAGCGGCAGCGCCGAAAGCGCCGCGACGTCGGTCGGATTCCTTTCGCTGACAAGCGCGGCCAGGCTGCGAACGAAAGCAAGGAAATCGTCGTTCTTCGCAACGAAGTCTGTCTCGCAATTGACTTCGACCATCGATGCGAGCGTAGCGGCGGTGTTCACGTTGACCGCCACGATTCCCTCAGCGGTCACGCGCGATGCCGCCTTGGACGCCTTGCTGCCGAGCTTGACGCGCAGAATCTCTTCGGCCTTGCCCAGGTCGCCCCCCGCCTCGGCCAGTGCTTTCTTGCATTCCATCATTGGGGCATCGGTCTTCTCACGCAATTCCTTGACCATGCCCGCGGTAATTTCCGCCATCGCGTACTCCCCGTACTCAGTTAGCAGTTTCGATCATTAGAAAAAAGGGGCTTGCGCCCCTTCTTGAAGAAAGACGTCGGCGGCAGGATTGCCGACCGCCGATGCGCTCATCACGCAGCGTCTTCCTCGACCTCGACGAACTCTTCGCCGGTGGTTGCCTGCACTACACCTTGCAGCGAGGTCGCTTTGCCTTCCAGCACCACATCCGCAATGCCGCGCGCATAGAGGCGGACGGCGCGGCTCGAATCGTCATTGCCTGGAATCACGTACGAGATGCCCTCCGGAGAATGATTGGTGTCGACCACTGCCACGACGGGAATGCCGAGCTTGGCAGCTTCCGCGATCGAGATCTTGTGGTAACCGACATCGACCACGAACAGCGCGTCCGGCAGCGCCGTCATGTCCTTGATGCCGCCGATCGACGTGTTGAACTTGTCTACCTCGCGCTGGAACGTCAACGCTTCTTTCTTCGACATCCGCTCGAGGCCGCCTTCCTCGATGGTCTGCTCCATCTCTTTCAAGCGCTTGATCGATGCCTTGATGGTCTTGAAATTGGTCAGCATTCCGCCCAGCCAGCGCTGATCAACGTACGGCATGCCGCAGCGCCTGGCCTCTTCGACCACGATCTCGCGCGCCTGGCGCTTGGTGCCGACGAACAGAATGGTTCCGCGATTGGCGGCCAGCTGACGCACGAACTTCGACGCCTGCAGGAAGTTCTCCAGCGTGCGCTCGAGGTTAATGATGTGGATCTTGTTGCGGTGGCCGAAGATGTACGGTGCCATCTTCGGGTTCCAGAAACGGGTCTGATGTCCGAAATGGACACCCGCTTCCAGCATCTCACGCATGGTGACAGACATGCTGATACTCCAGGCCAAGGTTGGGTCCAACACGCCCGCCGAGTCTCCCATCCGCGCGTCAGCCTCGCTGACCGCGGACGAGCACCTTGGTGGCAGGCGCGCGCGATTTGCCCCTGACGCGAGGACGATTAAGCCGTTCCCGCCAAGGGCAGCCCGCTATTATACGGGCTTCGAAGGGCAATGCCCGACCTGAAGCAATCGCTGACCCGCAGGCCATGGCCATCCTGATCAAGACCGAGACCGACATTGAAGGCATGCGCACGGCCGGCCGGCTGGCTGCCGAGGTGCTGGACTTCATCACGCCGCATGTCAAAGCCGGCGCGACGACGGCCGAGCTTGACCGCCTGTGCCACGACCTGATCGTCAATGTACAGGGTGGCACGCCGGCGCCGCTCAATTACGCGCCGCCCGGATATCGTCCGTACCCGAAGTCGATCTGCACCTCGGTCAACCACCAGGTCTGCCACGGAATCCCGGGGGATCGCGTGCTGAAGAACGGCGACATCGTCAATATCGATATCACGGTCATCAAGGGCGGCTTTCATGGCGACACCAGCCGCATGTTCTACGTCGGAGAGCCGTCGATCGCGGCGCGCCGGCTCTGCGACGTCACCTATGAATGCATGTGGCTTGGAATTCGTCAGGTACGCGGTGGCGCACATCTGGGTGATATCGGCCATGCGATCCAGGCGCATGCCGAAAAACACGGCTACAGCGTGGTGAGGGAATTCTGCGGCCACGGCATTGGTCGCAAGTTCCATGAGGAGCCACAGGTTCTGCATTACGGCAAGGCGGGCACACTTGAAAAGCTGGTGCCTGGAATGATCTTCACGATCGAGCCGATGATCAACGCGGGTCGCCGGGAGATCCGCGAACTGGCTGACGGCTGGACCATCGTGACCAAGGATCACTCGTTATCCGCGCAGTGGGAGCACACGGTACTCGTCACCGAGTCCGGGTACGAGATCATGACCCTTTCGGCGCAAACGCCTCCACCGCCACGGCTGGTCGCCGTGGGCGCCGCCCCGCCTGTGCTCGCGGACGCCTGATCGATCGGACCATGAACGATGTTGGGTTCGCGCTGCGCGATGAACTGCGCGCCGAGCGCGGCAGCCTGATTGCGCGCTTCGAACGTGGCAACGCAGTCGGGCCGCTGCTGAAGGGCCTCGCGCGCGCCGTTGATCGCGTCCTGCTGCGCCTGATCCATTCGAGCAGCATCGGAAAACACGTCGCGGTGATCGCCGTCGGCGGGTATGGACGTGGCGAGCTGTTCCCGCATTCCGACGTCGATATTCTGCTGTTGCCGTGCGGCGAACTGGATGCCGACGGACGCGCGCGCATCGAGCAGTTGATCGGCACGCTGTGGGACACCGGCCTGCACATTGGCCACAGCGTTCGAACCCTGGCCGAATGCCAGGAAGAGGCCAGACGCGACGTGACGGTGCTCACGTCGATGCTGGAATCCCGTCCGATCGCCGGACCAGGCGCGATCTTCGATCAGTTTTCGAAGGCGATCGTCGCCGTGCTTGATCCGCAGGCGTACTTCCGCGCCAAGCTGCTCGAACAGCAGCAGCGCCACACCAAATTTCAGGAGACCCCCTACAGCCTTGAGCCGAACTGCAAGGAAAGTCCTGGCGGCCTGCGTGACCTGCAGGTGATGGCGTGGGTGGCGCGCGCGGCGGGTTTTGGCGGATCCTGGCAGCAGATCGCGGCGCGTGGCCTGCTCACAGCCGAGGAGTTTCGGCTCCTCAAGCGCAACGAACGGACGCTGAAGGAAATCCGCGCGCACCTGCACCTGGTGGCGCATCGTCGGGAAGATCGGCTTGTATTCGACGTGCAGGATGCGGTCGCACAGGCCATGGGCATCCAGCCCAGCGCGACACATCGTGCCAGTGAGCGTCTGATGCAGCGTTACTACTGGGCTGCGAAGGCGGTGACCCAGTTGAACACGATCGTGCTGCAGAACATCGAGCAACGCCTGTTTCCACGGGCCGGCGAGCAGATCGAGTCGATCGATGACGTGTTCGCCGTTCGCAATGAAAAGCTTGATCTCGTAAGCGAAGACGCGCTGCACCGCGATCCGAACGCGATGCTGCGCGCCTTCCTGCTGCTGCAGCAGCATGCTGAGTTGAAGGACATGACGCCGCGCCTGCTGCGTGCACTCTGGCACGGCCGCTTTCTGATCAACGCGGAATTCCGGCGTGACGCCACAAATCGCGCCACATTCATCGCGATTCTCCAGCAGCCACGCGGCATCGTGCACGCACTGCGCCGGATGAACCAATGGTCGGTACTCGGCCGTTACCTGCCGGTCTTCCGGCGCATCGTCGGCCAGATGCAGCACGACCTGTTTCACGTGTACACGGTCGACCAGCATATCCTGCAGGTGATCCGTAATCTGCGCCGCTTCACGATGGCGGAGTTCGCGCACGAGTTTCCGCTGTGCAGCCAGCTCATCGCCGACTTCGAGCGTCCGTGGCTGCTGTACGTCGCGGCGCTGTTTCACGATATCGCCAAAGGCCGTGGCGGCGATCACAGCGAACTCGGGGCACACGATGCAATGGCCTTCTGCCGCCAGCATGGCTTGCTGAAGGAGGACACGGCGCTGGTCGCGTTCCTGGTTGAGCAGCATCTGTCCATGTCGCGCGTCGCGCAGAAACAGGACATTGCCGATCCCGCGGTCGTGAGCCAGTTCGCGCGCCGGGTTGAAACCGAGCGCCGGCTGATTGCCCTGTACCTGCTGACCGTCGCCGACGTGCGCGGGACGAGTCCGAGGGTCTGGAACAACTGGAAGGCAAAGCTGCTCGAGGACCTGTTCCGTCTCACGCGTCGACTACTTGGAGGCGAGGCGGTCCCGGCGACCGCGGAACTGGAGCGCCGCAAGCGCGAAGCGCTCGGCATCCTCAAACTGTATGGTTTGTCGGACACCGCGCACGAGGCGCTATGGAAGCAGCTTGATGTCGTTTACTTCCTGCGTCACTCCGCGCGTGACATCGCCTGGCATTCGCGCACGCTGGTCGCGCATGTGGAAAGCGACCGCGCGATCGTGCGCACCCGTCTGTCGCAAACCGGCGAAGGCGTGGAAGTGCTGATCTACGTTCGCGACCAGAAGGCGCTGTTCGCGCGCGTGTGCGGCTATTTCGACAGCCGCAATCTGAGCATTCTGGACGCCAAGATCCACACGACCCGCCACGGATACGCGCTTGACACGTTCCTTGTCAGCGACAACGGCAGGTCCAGACATTATCGGGAACTGCTGGCCCGCATTGAGCACGAACTGGCGGCATGGATCGATCAGGTCACACCTCTGCCGCAGCCGGCCAAAGGCCGGCTTTCGCGGCAATCGCGCCACTTTCCGGTCTCACCCAGTGTGCACCTGCAACCGGACGCCGACGGACGCCATTTCCTGCTGAACGTGACGGCCACCGATCGCATCGGTTTGCTGTACGAGATGACTCGGGTGTTCGCCACGCACGGCATCAACGTCCATACCGCGAAGATCAATACGTTGGGCGAACGGGTCGAGGACGTGTTCCTGATCGACGGCCCGGAGCTTGCTGAACCGCGCGGCCAGCTGCAGATCGAACAGGACCTGCTGCAGGCGCTGACACCTTGAGCTCAGCGCGCGGTGGCGCTTTCAGTCAGGCCATGACCGGATAGCCGCCGTCCGCCGCCAACCCGGATCCGGTGACGACGACAACTCGTCCCGACAGATCGAACAGGCGCACTGGCGCGGGCGTCATCATCATTCGTCCGGTTGCCCGGCCAGATCCGGAAACAGCACGTCGGTGAAGCCGAAGCGGGAAAGATCGCGCATGCGCATCGGATACAGGATGCCATCAAGGTGATCACATTCGTGCTGTACCACCCGGGCGTGAAACCCATCGACTGCGCGTTCGATCGGGACACCGCGCGGATCAAACCCCGCGTAGCGCAACTTCACGTGGCGCGCCACGACGCCCCGCAGCCCCGGCACCGAAAGACATCCTTCCCAACCTTCTTCCAACTGATCCGTCAGAGGCGTCAGAGTCGGATTGACCAGGATGGTTTGCGGCACAGGCTCCATGTCCGGATAACGCGGATTGCGCTCGCCCGTGCCAAAGATCACCACGCGCAGCGGTACGCCAATCTGCGGCGCCGCCAGCCCCGCGCCGTCGACCGCATGCATGGTATCGAACATGTCCTGAATCAGTGCATGAATTTCGGGCGTGTCGAACGACTTCACCGGCTGCGAAACCTGCAGCAGGCGCGGATCGCCCATGCGCAGAATGGGTCGAATCATTTCACGGCCGTCAGCGCAGCCTCGACGACTGCAACCGCGCGGACCACGGTGGCACGCAGCACATTGTCCAGATCCTCCAGGCGGATGGCGGAACGGCTGTCGCCACGGCCAGCCGCGTGATTGACAACGACGCCGAGTGTGGCGTAGTCGAGCCCTGCTTCGCGCGCCAGCGCAGCCTCCGGCATGCCGGTCATGCCGACCAGTTCGCCGCCGTCGCGTGCAATGCGTTCAATCTCCGCCGCGGTTTCGAGCCGTGGCCCCTGCGTGCATGCATAGACGCCTCCGTCGACAACGGTCTCGTTGCAGCGCGCGGCAGCGGCGAGCAGAAGGTCCCTGATCCGTTCCGCATACGGCCAGGTGAAGTCGATGTGGGTGACCGGCGCGTCGGCGCCTTCGTAGAAGGTTGCCTTGCGGCTATGGGAGTAGTCGATGATCTGATCCGGCACCACGAGCGTTCCGGGGCCAAGGTCCGCGCGTATCCCGCCGACCGAGGCGACCGAGAAGACGCCCTCGATGTTCAGATCCTTCAGCGCCCAGATGTTGGCGCGATAGTTGATTTCGTGCGGCGCAATTGTGTGGCCGTAGCCGTGGCGGGCCAGGAACACGACCTCGCGCCCCGCCAGTTCGCCGAAGGTCAATGCACCCGACGGCTCGCCATAGGGCGTTCGCATCACCTGGCGTCGCGTGCGCGACAGAGTCGAAAGCTTGGCCAACCCGCTGCCGCCGATGATTGCGTACATGTCTACCTTCCGAGGATTCTCTTGAATTGCGCTTCATCGATCACCGGCACGCCCAGTTCGCGCGCCTTGTCGAGCTTGCTGCCCGCCTCTTCCCCCGCCACCACGAGATCCGTCTTGCGGGACACAGACGACGCCGTCTTCCCGCCCGCGGCCCGGATCAGCTCCGCCGCTTCGTCGCGGGTGACAAACTGCAGGGTCCCGGTCAGAACGATCGTCTTGCCGGTGAGCGCCCCACCACCGTCGCTCGTAACACGTGGCGTACCTTCAGGCCAGGTCAAACCGGAGGCGCGCAACTGCTCGATCACCTCACGATTGTGCGGTTCGGCAAAGAAGCGGGCAATCGACGCCGCAACGATCGGGCCTACATCGGATACCTCGAGCAACTTCGTTTCGTCTGCATCCATCAGCGCGTCGAGCGTGCCGAAGTGCTGTGCCAGATCACGCGCGGTGCTCTCGCCAACGTGGCGGATGCCAAGCGCAAAGATGAAGCGCTCCAAGCTGGTTCGGCGCGCCTTGTCGATCGCCGCCAGCACATTAGCTGCCGACTTCTCGGCCATGCGTTCGAGGCCCGCCAGCGTGGACAATCCGAGCTTGAACAGATCGGCCGGGCTGCGCACCAGACCTGCGTCAACCAGTTGCTCGACCAACTTGTCACCAAGACCCTCGATATCGAGCGCGCGGCGGCCCGCAAAATGCAGCAGGGCCTGTTTCTGCTGCGCGGGGCAGAACAGGCCACCGGTGCAGCGTGCGACTTTCTCGCCCTCCTCGCGATACACAGCGGATCCGCACACCGGGCAGGTCGTCGGAATGTGGAAGGGCCGGGTCCTGGACGGGCGCCGCTCGAGCACCACGCCGACGATCTCTGGAATCACATCGCCGGCTCTGCGCACAATCACCGAATCGCCGATCCGGATGTCCTTGCGATGGATCTCGTCTTCGTTGTGCAGGGTCGCGTTGGATACCGTCGTGCCGCCGACGAACACCGGTGCCAGTCGCGCCACTGGCGTCAGCGCGCCGGTGCGGCCGACCTGAACTTCGATGTCGAGCAGCGTCGTCACCATCTCCTGTGCCGGATACTTGTGTGCGACTGCCCAGCGCGGCTCGCGCGTGACAAAGCCAAGCCGCTGCTGCAGATCGAGCCGATTGACCTTGTAGACCACGCCGTCGATCTCGAACGCCAGGTCTGCGCGCCGCGCCCCCATTGCGCGGTGGAACTCGACCAGTCCGGCCGCGCCGTGAACAACGGTGTGCTGTTTGTCCACCGGCACGCCGAGCGCGGCCAGCGCGTCCAGCAATGCCGAATGCGTCGACGGTAACCGCCAGTCGCGCACCTCACCAATCCCGTAGGCGAAGAAATGCAGCGGGCGCCTGGCGGTGATCGCCGGGTCAAGCTGGCGCAGGCTGCCCGCCGCGGCATTGCGCGGATTGGCAAAGAGTTTTTCGCTGGCCGCTGCCTGTCGCTCATTGAGCCGTTCGAAATCGCGCCGGAGCATCAGCGCCTCGCCGCGCACCTCGATCAGCGCTGGCGGTGATCCACTCAACCGCAGGGGAATCGTGCGGATGGTTCGCACATTGGCGGTCACGTCTTCGCCGACCGTCCCGTTGCCGCGCGTCGCGGCGCGCACGAGCACGCCGTCCTCATAACGCAGGCTGATGGCGAGTCCATCGAACTTCAGTTCAGCGCTGTACTCGACCGGCGGATCGTCCGCACCCAGCTCGAGATCGCGCCGAATGCGCGCGTCAAAGCCGATCGCACCCTGAGCTGTGGTGTCGGTCTCGGAGCGGATCGACAGCATCGGCACCGTGTGAACCACTTCGGCGAACGCGCTGCTCGGCGTGCCGCTGACCCGTTTTGTCGGAGAGTCGGGCCTGACCAGCGTCGGATACTCCGCTTCAAGCGCCTGCAGCTCCGCAAACAGGCGGTCGTACTCGGCGTCGGGCACCGTTGGTGCGTTCGCCACGTAATAAGCGTAGTCGTGGCGTTCGATCTCGTGACGCAGTCGCTCGGCGCGCTCGCGCGCCTTGCGCGGCACGTCGGAACGGGTTGGCCGCGTCACCGCGCTTCTCAGCCGTACAGCCGTCGCGCGCGCACCGACCCCGGCTCGATGCCGGCGGCCAGCATGTCCTCATACAGCGCCGCGAGTTGACGTTCGATCGCCTCGATCGACGCCGATTGCACTGGCCGGCCGTTGTCGTCGACGATGCGCGCATCGAGCGCGGTCGCAAGCTGCGAGGCGGTTGCAAACATTGCGCGCAGCGGCAGGGCCGAGGGCGCCGCCTGTGGAACATCGAGCTCGAGCAGCAGGCGGTCGATCGGTTCCCCGCGCGCCGCAACCGTGAAGAGCGCCGCACCCTGCGCGTCGCGGCGCAGCCAGGCTTGCGGAGTGACCGGTTCGAGCTCGCACGACGCGGCCGCGGCAGTGATCCGTCCGAGGTCCCAGCCCCCGTCCGTCGGCTCCAGTGTCAATCCGATACGAATGTCGAAGCGCGCGCACAGTCGATCGAGCTCAGTCACGAGTTCAAGCATGCGACGCGTATCGGGTGGGTCGAAGTCGGCGTCGAGCGCGACCGCAAGCTGCTGAACCGCGGTGATGAACTGGGAAGCCTCGATTTCCGTCAGCGTGTGGCCGCGGTTGCCAAGCTGCACTGCGGCCAGCAGTTCCGAGTAGAACCCGAAGCGGTCGGGCGCAACCCACTGCTGTGATCGGCCATCCCATGCAACCAGGTGAACCGGCAGGGGCAGGCGCAACCGCGCCAGCGCGGACGCCGCATCGATCACCGCCACGCCGTCAACCGCATGCGCGCAACGAAGCTCGAGCACGCAATCGAGCAGCGGATCCTCGATCCAGTTCGCCGGGATGGTCTGTTGCTCAAGCGGTGCCGGCGCGTCCTTCGTTTCCGCGTTGACGCCCGTATCCGGCAGCGGGCCGAAAGTCGGTTCGATGCGCGAGCCGGGTGCAGGCGGTGCGAGCGGCTGCGTCGGCGGGCCGGCCGGTGACATCAGCGCGTCCTGCACCGAGCCGCGCAGCGAATCCTGGAATCGACGCAGCGCGCGCCGTTCCTGCCACTTGCTGAACGCATAAACGCCGCCAAGCAGCGCCACCGCGAGCGCACCGAGCGCGAGGTGGAGCTCGTTCATCGCCGGATCATCTCGACCGTGCACGAGGTCATGCAGCCTCGGCGGTGAGCTTGACTGCACCTTCGATGTCGACCGCAACGATGCGCGATACGCCCTGCTCCTGCATAGTCACGCCGATCAGCTGCTCGGCCATCTCCATCGCGATCTTGTTATGCGTGATGAACAGGAACTGCGTGTCGGCTGTCATCGACCGCACCAGCGCACAGAAACGGTCGGTGTTGGCATCGTCAAGCGGCGCATCGACCTCATCGAGCAGGCAGAACGGCGCCGGATTCAGCTTGAAGAGCGCGAATACCAGTGCGGTCGCGGCCAGCGCTTTTTCGCCGCCCGACAGCAGGTGAATCGTGCTGTTGCGCTTGCCGGGCGGCTGCGCCATTACCTGGACGCCGGCATCAAGTATTTCTTCGCCGGTCATCAGCAGTTTTGCTTCGCCGCCGCCGAACAGACGCGGGAACAGCACGCCAAACTGCTGGTTGACCGCGTCGAACGTGCTCTGAAGCAACTGGCGGGTTTCGCGATCGATCCTGCGAATCGCATCTTCGAGCGTATCGATCGCGGTCCTCAGGTCCATGCTCTGGGCGTCGAGGAATCCCTGGCGCTCGCGAGAGGTATTCAGCTCCTCGAGCGCGGCAAGATTGACGGCGCCGAGGGCTTCGATCTCCTGCGCCAGCCGCACGATCTCGGCCTGCAATGCCGCCGCCTTGACCGGCGTGGCCTCGAAGCGGATGGCAAGTGCGGTCTCATCGGCGTGCGCCTCGACGAGCTGCTGCGCAAACTGCTCGCCAGACAGCCGGGCGGCCTGTTCCTTGAGTTGCAGTTCGGTGATCTTGTCGCGCTTCGGTTGCAACTCGCGCTCCATGATCAGACGCTTCTCATCCAGCGCCTTGAGCTGCAGGCCGAGTTCCTCGAGACGACTGCGCGCCTCGCGCAGCCCCTGTTCCGCGCTGCTGCGCTTGCTGAGCCAGGCATCAAGTCCGGTCCGCACTGCGGTGTCATTCAGCTGAGCCAGTTGCGCGCGCGTGGTCTCGATGTCACCGCCAAGTCGCGCAGCGTCGGCCAATGCGACCTGGATCGCGTGCGCCACATCGGTCGCCCGCTCGCGCGCGGCACCAAGCTCGAAGTCGATGCGCTGACGTTCGACGTGCAGACGCTGTTGCTGCTCGCGCGCTTCGCGCAGCACCCGATCGGCATCTTCATAGCCCAGGCGCGCGGTCTCGAATGCCTCCTGTTTTTCCGCCAGCTCCTGATCGAGTTGCTCGAAGCGGCCGTCGGCGTCGCCACGCTGGCTGGCCAGTTCGCTCTCGTGCGCGGCGACCTCGGCCAGCTCGCTTTCGATCTGCCCGGCACGATGACGTACTCGATCAATCAACTCGTCGAGCCGAACCGACTCGATCTGGGCGCTGTGCAGCAGCCCGCGCAGCCGATCCACCGTCTGCCGTTCGGACTGGCTCTGCTCCTGCGCCTGCCGCAGTTGGGCGTCCGCACGCGCGAGCGCGCCGACCGACTGTTCGGCCAGCAGTTTCTGTGCGCGCATTTCCTTTTCAATATTCTCAATTTCCTGCCGGCGTGCAAGGAGTCCCGCCTTGCGATCATCGGCGGCATAGAAGCGCAAGCCGTAGCGCGACACCAGATGCCCCGACTTGACGACGAACTGGCCGCCGGGAGGCAATTGTTCGCGCGCGGCCATCGCCTGCGTCAGATCGTCCGCTGCAAACACATTGACGAGCCAGTCGCCGAGCACGGCGGCCAGCGCTGCGTCGTGACCACGCACGTGCTCGGTGAGGCGCGCAAAACCGGGCATATGCACGCCCTCGCGCGCGACGGCGCCGGTGGTCGAGTAGAACGACACGCGCGCCGGTGGCGCATTGCTCGCGAGGCCGGCGAGCGAATCAAGTCGGCCGACCTCAAGACCTTCGACGCGGTCACGCAGTACCCCCTCGAACGCGACCTCCCAGCCGGCGTCGACCTGAATCTTGCGGAACAGGCGCGGCAGACTTTCAAGTCCCTGCGCACGCAGCCACGGATCGAGCTTCTCGTCGGCTTCGACGTTGGCCTGCATTTCGCGCAGGGCGTGCAACCGCGCTTCGAGGCGGGCCAGCGCATCGTTTTCCCGCGTGCGCGTGTCGAGCATTGACTGCCGCTCCCCCTGCAGCTTGGCGACAGCCGCCTCCGCGGATTGCAGGCGTTCGTTGCTGCCCGCAAGTTCGGATTCCATGCGCTGGGCATCTGCCTTGAGTGTCGACCGCCGCGCGTCATCAGGTGCGCCCAGTTGCCTGCGTTCTTCCGCCAGGCGTTCGCGGCGCTGCGACAGCGCCGCAAGCTGGCGATCGATCGCACGCTGCTGGGATCCCGCTCCTTCAATCGCCTGTTCGCACATCGCAACCTGCGCGCGGGCGGCGGTCATTGCATCGCGTGCAGCGCCGTAAGCCTCTTCAAGCTGCGGCACGCCACTCGCATGCGATTCGACCAGTTGATGCGCGTTGGTCAACTTCAAGCCACCGTCAGTGATCTGCCTTTGCAGATCGGAGCCGCGCGCAGTCAGGTCCTGGTGCTCGGTCAACCGGCGGGCATGGGCGGCCGACAGTGTCTCGATCTGCGAAACCATGCGGGTGCGGCTGTCGGCAATCAGGCGCAGTTCGGACTCCAGCTTTCCGATCTCCGCGTTGACGTTCAGCAGTGCACCCTGCGCTTCGTGAACCGCATCAGAGGCCGCGTAATGGGCGGCGCGTGCTTCCTCCAGCTGGCGCTCCGCGGCGCGCAGTTCGGCGACATGCGCTTCGAGCGCGTTGGTTCGCGTCGTGATATCGCGCGCGACCTTTTCCTGCTCGAGCTGCGCATCACGCCGCCGCAGGAACCAGAGCAGTTGCTGATCTCCGTCGTGCGCGGACTTAAGCGAGCGATAGCGCTTCGCAACCTCGGCCTGCTGTTCCAGCTTCGTGATCTGCGCGTCAAGCTCGCGCAGGATGTCTTCGACCCGGGTCAGGTTGTCGCGGGTGTCCGCCAGGCGATTCTCGGTTTCGCGCCGCCGCTCCTTGTACTTGGATACGCCGGCAGCCTCCTCCAGGAACACGCGCAGTTCATCGGGCCGCGCCTCGATGATGCGAGAGATCATTCCCTGGCCGATGATCGCGTAGGCACGCGGGCCAAGGCCGGTGCCGAGGAACATGTCCTGCACGTCGCGCCGGCGCACGCTCTGGTTGTTGATGTAGTAGCTTGAATTGCCGTCGCGCGTCAGCACGCGCTTGACCGAGATCTCGCTGAACTTGCCCCACTCTCCTCCGATGCGGCCGTCGTTGTTCTCGAAGGCGAGTTCGACGCTGGCGCGGCCGCCCGGCTTGCGATTGGCCGAGCCATTGAAGATCACGTCCTGCATTGACTCGCCACGCAGCTCGGCCGCCTTGCTTTCGCCGAGCACCCAGCGCACCGCGTCGATCACGTTGGACTTGCCGCATCCGTTCGGACCGACGACGCCGACCAGACTGCCCGGCACATCGATGTGAGTGGGATCGACAAAAGACTTGAAGCCGGCGAGCTTGATCTGCCGTAGACGCACGATGAGATTCCGGGACCCTGGGAAATGCGCGCTCGGACAGCCGCCGCTGAAGCGATGCCGCGCGAGGTTGCGTTGAATGATTCCGTAGAATCATAGCAACTGACGAGAACAAAGACGGTCCGGAGCTGCATGCCGACGCGCCCCTTGAAGAAGCTGGAGACGTTTTCCAACCCGAGTCCGGCACGCGACTACCTGGTGCATGTCGAAGTGCCGGAGTTCACCTGCCTTTGCCCGCTGACCGGGCAGCCGGATTTCGCCACCCTGATCCTCGACTATGTGCCTGACCGCAAGAACGTCGAGTTAAAGAGCCTGAAGACCTACATGTGGTCATACCGCAATGAGGGCGCATTTCACGAGGCGGTGACCAATCGCATTCTCGATGACCTGGTCAAGGCGCTGGCGCCGCGTTTCATGCGGCTCACCGCCAGGTGGTACGTGCGCGGCGGCATCTTCACCACGGTCGTCGCGGAGCATCGCAAGCGCGGCTGGAAGCCGGCGCCTCAGGTCGATGTCGGCCGGTTCGATACCTCATCGAGCATGCGCGGATGAACCCCGATCTCGCGCGGCTGCAGCCGTACCCGTTTGAGCGGTTGGGCCGCCTCTTCGAGGGCGTGACGCCTCCGACGGACCTGAAGCTGATCGACCTGTCGATCGGCGAGCCCAAGCACCCGACGCCGCAGCTGATCTTTGATGCCCTGATCGCCTCGCTGCCAGGCCTGGCCAACTACCCGGCCACCCGTGGCACCGACGCGCTGCGACAGTCGATTGCCGGCTGGCTGATGCGCCGCTACACGCTGCCGCGCGTCGATCACGCCACGCAGGTGATTCCGGTCTGCGGATCGCGCGAGGCGCTGTTTGCAGTGGCGCAGGCGGTGGTGGATCGCAGCCGCGACGCACTCGTCCTTTCTCCGAATCCGTTCTACCAGATCTACGAAGGCGCAACGCTGCTGGCCGGGGCGCAGCCGCATTTCCTGCCGGCGTTTCCCGCCAACGGGTTTCGCATGGAGTTCGAACGCGTGACGGTTGACGAGTGGCGGCACGTGCAGCTCGCCTATGTCTGTTCGCCGGGCAATCCGCACGGACGCGTGCTGACGCTCGATGAGTGGCAGCAGCTTTTCGAGTTGGCCGACCGGCATGACTTCGTGATAGCCGCGGATGAGTGCTACTCGGAGATCTATTTCGAGGAAGGCAAGGCGCCGCTCGGGGCGCTGCAGGCCGCGCATGCGCTGGGCCGCGACAAGTTCGAACGGCTGCTGGTGTTTGGAAGTCTGTCCAAGCGCTCGAACGCGCCCGGCCTGCGTTCCGGTTACGTGGCCGGAGATGCCGCGTTGTTAAGTCAGTTCCTCCTGTATCGCACTTACCATGGCAACGCGATGAGTCCACCGGTGCAGGCGGCCAGCATCGCGGCCTGGAGTGACGAGCTGCACGTGATCGAGAACCGCCGCAAGTACGCGGCGAAGTTCGCACAGGCCACGCCGGTCGTGCAGCGCGCGCTGAAAGTGGACAAGCCGGAAGCTGCGTTCTACCTGTGGGCTGCCACGCCATTTGACGATGAGCAGTACGCGCGGCGGCTGTACGCTGACTGTCACGTCAAGGCATTGCCGGGCAGCTATCTCGGCCGTGAGCGCAACGGCGTCAACCCTGGCAAGGGCTTTGTGCGGCTGGCGCTGGTCGCACAGGAGGCTGACGTGCTCGAAGCCGCGCACCGGATCGCGAATCTGAAACTCTGATCGGGGACGAACATGTCTATGCAATCCATCATTGAAGAGGCGTGGGAGAACCGTGCCAGCCTGGGACCCGCCACCGCACCGGCCCGGCTGAAGGAGGCGGTCAATGCCGCCATCGAAGAACTGGATGCCGGCCGCGTCCGCGTGGCGGAAAAACGCGGCGGCGAATGGCTGGTTCATCAATGGCTGAAGAAGGCGGTGCTTCTTTCGTTCCGCTTGACCGACAACCGGCGCATGGGGTTCGAGCCGGGAAGCGGCGGCCTGCAGCCCGCGTTCCAGTTCTTCGACAAGGTCGACACCAAATTCTCCGGGTGGGACACGGAGATGTTCCAGCGCGCCGGTGTGCGGGTCGTTCCGCCTGCCGTCGCCCGCCGCGGTGCCTTCCTTGCGAAGAACGTCGTGCTGATGCCGTCCTACGTCAACATCGGCGCCTATGTCGACGAGGGCACGATGGTCGACACCTGGGCGACCGTCGGTTCGTGCGCACAGATCGGCAAGAACGTGCACTTGTCCGGCGGGGTCGGTATTGGCGGCGTGCTGGAGCCAGTCCAGGCCAACCCGACGATCATCGAAGACAACTGCTTTGTCGGCGCCCGGTCAGAAGTGGTCGAAGGCGTGATCGTCGAGGAGAACTCGGTGATCAGCATGGGGGTATTCATCGGCAAGAGCACCCGCATCTTCGATCGCGAAACCGGCGAGATTCTGTATGGCCGCGTGCCAGCCGGGTCCGTGGTGGTATCCGGATCGTTGCCGTCCAAGAATTGCCAGTTGTACTGCGCCGTGATCGTCAAGCGCGTCGATGCGCAGACCCGTGCGAAGACCGGAATCAACGAGCTGCTGCGCGAAGCTGCCGCCGCGCCCGAATGACCGGCCGCTCGTGCAAATGAGCGCTCTGGAAAACGCGCACGACTGAGTGCACACTTAGGCCGATCGGCCGATTTCCAGCGACTTGCTGGGCTGCGTATGCTTGGCCACCCATGACCGGGAGGAGCCAATGGCCCTCGAAAAGCTGTTCCATTTGATGGCAGAGCGCAAGGCTTCCGACCTTTACCTGTCGGTTGGCTCGCCAATAACGATCAAAATCAATGGCGTATGTGTCCCGATCAATCAGGAGCGCCTGCAGCCGCAGCAGGTGGTGACTCTTCTCGCAGGGCGTCTTTCTGATTCCCAGTTCCGCGAGCTGGAAGAAAGCCGCGAACTCAACGTCGGTCTTCCAGTCACGGGGGTCGGCAGCTTCCGGTTGAGCGCATTTCTGCAGCGTGGCACGGTATCCGCCGTGATCCGGTTCATACCGCATGACGTGCCGAGGCTGGACGAGCTTTCGCTGCCCGAGATGCTCAAGGATCTGGTGATGGAGAGGCGCGGCATGATCCTGGTCGTCGGCGCGGCCGGATCGGGCAAGTCGACCACCATTGCCTCGATGCTCGATCACCGCAACGAGCTCTCCACGGGCCACATGCTGACGTTTGAAGATCCGATCGAGTTCCTGTTCCGCAACAAGAAATCCATCATCAACCAGCGCGAGATCGGCACGGACGCGAAGACGCTGCAGACTGCTTTGAAGAATGCGATGCGACAAGCGCCGGACGTGATCTTCATCGGCGAGATCCGGGACCGCGACACCATGGCCGCGGCGTTGGGCTACTCAATGTCAGGCCACCTGGTCGTCGCGACCCTGCACGCAACCAACTGTGCGCACGCGTTGAACCGTGTGATCAGCTTTTACACGCCGGAAACGCGCGAGGCGTTGTTCCAGGACATGGCGGCGTCTTTGAAAGCGATCGTCTCTCAGCGGCTGGTCCGTTCGCGCAAGGGTGGACGCGTGGCGGCGGTCGAGGTCCTGGTCAACAGCGGACATGCGACCGATCTGATCGAGCGGGGCGACGTTCAGGCGATCAAAGAGGCGATGGAGCAAACCCTGGCGCCAGGCAGCCAGACCTTCGAACAAAGCCTGTATTCGCTGCTGCAGCGGGACATGATCACGCGCGACGACGCGCTGGCCGCGGCCGACTCGAAGAACAACCTGCTATGGCTGATCAACAACTCCGGCAAGTCGCAGACGCAGGGATCGGGGCAACAGAAGAAGGCCATGCCGGAGCCCTCTTCGTTCTCCGAGTTCACCCTCAACATCTAATCCTTACAATCCGGCCCTGCCGCACGTACGCAGCAGTCCGCGTGCGGCCAGCCGGATGAATTCCACCCTCGAACTTGCCAAATCGCTGATAGCGCGCCCGTCGGTCACGCCCGAGGACGCCGGCTGTCAGGCACTGATCGCGGAGCGACTGCTGCCGCTCGGCTTCCGCGCGGAGACCGTTGCGCGCAACGGGACGACCAATCTCTGGCTGCGACGCGGCGCGTCGCGCCCGGCGCTTGTCTTTGCCGGGCACACGGATGTCGTACCGACCGGGCCGCCCGGGGAGTGGCACTCCCCGCCTTTCGAACCCACGATACGCGGCGGGGTCCTGTTTGGCCGCGGTGCCTCGGACATGAAGTCATCGATCGCGGCCTTCGTCGTCGCGGCCGAGGAATTCGTCACCGCCCATCCCGATCACCGCGGATCGATCGCGCTGCTGCTGACGTCGGACGAGGAAGGTCCGGCCACCGACGGCACGGTCGCCGTCGTCGAAATGCTGACCGCACGCGGCGAGAAGATCGACTACTGCATCGTCGGCGAGCCGACCTCGGTCGATGCGGTCGGTGACACGATCAAGAACGGTCGCCGCGGATCATTGTCCGGCCGACTGACCGCGCGCGGAGTGCAAGGCCATGTCGCTTATCCGCATCTTGCGCGCAACCCGGTGCATGAACTCGCACCCGTGCTGGCCGACCTGACGGCCGAGGTCTGGGACGAGGGTAACGAATTCTTCCCGGCAACGACGTTGCAGATCTCGAATGTTCACGCGGGTACCGGCGCGCTGAACGTGATCCCGGGCTCCTGCGTGGTCGATTTCAATCTACGTTTCGCGCCGGTCTCGACGGCGCAATCACTGATGGCGCGTATCGAATCGATCCTGCGCCGGCACAAGCTCGCTTACGACGTGCAATGGACCGTCGGCGCACAGCCGTTCATGACCCAGCGCGGTGAACTGAGCGACGCGCTGACGCGCGCGATCGAGGAAACGACCGGCAGGCCGACGGTGTTATCCACCACCGGGGGCACATCCGACGGCCGCTTCCTGGCGACGATCTGTCCGCAGGTGATCGAATTCGGTCCGCCAAACGCGACAATCCACAAGATCGACGAAAGCATCCGTGTTGCCGACATTGAGCCGCTGAAGAACATCTATCGGCGTACCCTTGAACTGCTGCTTGGAAAACAAACATGACCATCGACGCCCAGGCTAATCTGCGCACCATCCGTGACGCACTTCGTTTCGCGGTGACGCGCATGCATGAACTTGATGCGTTTTTCGGTCACGGACAGGGCGACGCGGTCGACGAGGCAATGTTTCTCGTGCTTCGTTCCCTGAAGCTCCCGCTTGATCGTGCCGACCTCTTCCTCGACGCGTTCCTCACACACGCCGAGGTTCACATGCTGCTGCAGACCATCGACCAGCGCGCGCGCAAGCGCATCCCGAGTGCCTACCTGCTGCGCGAGGCCTGGCTGCAGGGTTATCGCTTCTATGTCGACGAGCGCGCGCTGGTGCCGCGTTCGTTCATCGGTGAACTGCTGAAAGATGCGCTGGCGCCTTGGGTGTCATCTCCCTCCGAGGTATCGAACGTGCTCGATCTGTGCACCGGGTCCGGGTGTCTCGCGATCATCGCCGCCGACGTGTTTCCCAATGCGACCGTCGATGCGATCGATGTGTCGACCGACGCGCTGGCGGTCGCGCAGCGCAACGTCGGCGACTACGGCTTCAGCAAGCGCATCAACCTGCTCACCTCCGACCTGTACGAAGCCGCGCCGAGCAAGCGCTACGACATCATCATCTGCAATCCGCCCTATGTCACCGACGCATCGATGGCGACCTTGCCGCGCGAATATCAGCACGAGCCGAAGATGGCGCTGGCGGGCGGACCCGACGGCCTGAATCTCATCCGGCGCGTGCTGCGCGGCAGCCGCGGCTACCTGAAGCGCGGCGGCCTGCTGTTCATCGAAGTCGGCGATGGCCGCGCCGCCGTCGAAGCCGCATTCGGCGACATCCCAATGACCTGGGTCACCACCAGCGCCGGCGACGAAATGGTCTTCATGGTGAAGCAGGAAGACTTGCCGTAAGACAAGTCGGGAGTCCGGAGTCGGGAGTCGGACGCCCCGAGGGAACCGACCAGCTTCCCAGCGTCGGGTAAATTCGGCTCAAGCACCGCATTGATCCGCGGCATCGGGATGCAAGCTCCCGACAACCGACTCCCGACACCCGACTAAAAAGCATGCTTCGCCTCGTCGACCTCGCGCTGGTGCGCGGGATTCGCACCCTCTACAAGAACGTTTCGTTGATCGCGCCGCAGGGCGAGCGCATCGGGCTCATCGGCGCCAACGGCAGTGGCAAGTCGTCGCTGTTCGCGGCGATCCTGGGCGATCTTGCGGTCGATGCCGGCGCCATCGAAGCGCCGCCGCACGCACGCATCGCGCACGTTGCGCAGGATATCGACGCCGGCGATGAGAGCGCGCTCGATTACGTGCTGGCCGGCCATGCACCGCTGATCGAGGCGCGCGAGGATCTGGAACGGGCGAACACGCAGCACGACGACCTGCAACTGGCACATGCGCACGCGCGCCTGGCCGAACTGAAAGAAGGCGCGATTGTCGCCGCTGCCAAGTCGGTGATGCACGGGCTGGGGTTTGCCGAGCGCGATACCGCGCGCCGCGTTTCCGAGTTCTCCGGTGGCTGGCGCAACCGGCTGGCGCTGGCGCGCGCATTGCTGCGGCCGGCCGATCTGCTGCTGCTCGATGAGCCGACCAACCACCTCGATCTGGACTCGGTCGTGTGGCTTGAATCGTGGCTGAAGCGCCAGGACGCCACCGTGCTCGTGATTTCGCACGATCGGGAATTTCTCGATCGTGTCACCACGACCACCTGGAATGTCGCCGGCGACACGATCCGCCGCTACGCCGGCAACTACAGCGCGTTCGAGACGGCGTGGCTGGAACAGATCAAGCAGCAGGACGCGGCGGCCAAGGCGTACCAGCGCACGGCCGCGCACCTGCAAAGTTTTGTCGATCGCTTTCGCGCCAAGGCGACCAAGGCGCGCCAGGCGCAGAGCCGGTTAAAGATGCTGGAGCGCCTGCAGGAGGTTGAGCCGGCGCGTGCGCGGCGCGAATGGCGCTTTGAGTTTCTCGCGCCAGTGCGGATTCCCGAGCGGCTGATCGACGCCGAGGACCTGCAACTAGGTTACGGCGATCGCACCGTGCTCGATCGCGTGAAATTCCTGGTGCGGTCCGGCGATCGCATCGGCATCCTTGGCGTGAATGGCGCCGGCAAGTCGACCCTGGTCAAGGCCATCGCCGGCGATCTCGCGCCACGCGCCGGCGAACTGCGGCGCGGGCAAGGACTGGCCATCGGGTACTTCGCGCAGCATCAGCTCGACCAGTTACGGGTCGATGAGTCACCGCTGCAGCACCTGCGCCGCCTTGCGCCCGCTGCGCGCGAGCAGGAGCTGCGCAATTTTCTCGGCCAGTACCGCTTCTCCGGCGACATGGCCTCGACACTGATCGGCCCCATGTCCGGCGGCGAGAAGGCGCGCTGCGCGCTCGCGCTGATCGCGTGGCAGCGCCCCAACCTGCTCGTGCTCGATGAGCCGACCAATCACCTCGACATGGAAACGCGCGAAGCACTGACGATGGCGCTCTCCACCTTCGAAGGCGCGCTGCTGCTGGTTTCGCACGACCGCCATCTGCTGCGTGCCACGACGGATCAGCTGTGGCTGGTCCACGACGGACGCGTTGCGGCGTTCGAGGGCGACCTTGACGATTACGCTGCCCTCGCCTTTGCGAGCCGGCGCCAGAGTGGCGAGTCGCGCGGCGAGGAAGATGCGCCCTCGCGGCGGGAACTGCGCAAGGTCGAGGCGCAGCAACGCCAGCGGCTGGCAATTGCGCGCAAGCCGCTCCAGTCGAAGCTCGACAAGGTCGAGACCGAGCTCGCAAAGGTCAGCGACCAGTTGCGCGAGCTCGACGCCCGACTTGCAGCGCCGGAGTTCTATCACGAAGGCGATGCGGCCGACGTCGCCGCGGTGCTCAAGCAGCGCGGCGAACTGGCGCAGCGCGTCGATCAACTCGAAGCGCGCTGGCTTGCGCTGCAAACCGAACTGGAAGCGATCGCATGAATCAACCGCTCACTGGATTGCGCATCCTTGATCTGACGCGCCTGCTGCCGGGCCCGGCCGCGACGATGCATCTCGCGGACTTCGGCGCCGATGTGATCAAGGTCGAGGACACGGGAGAAGGCGACTACATGCGGTCATTTCCGCCGACGGTCGCCAGCGCAGAGGGACGTCAGGTCAACGCCGCGTTCGAGGCAATCAATCGAGGCAAGCGTTCAATCCGCATCGACCTGAAGTCCCCGCAGGGACGCGACATCCTGTTCAGGCTGATCGACGGTGCGGACGCGCTGATCGAACAGTTTCGCCCCGGCGTGCTCGACCGGCTCGGTTTCGGTTGGGAGGCCGTGCACGCACGCAACGCGCGGCTGGTGCTGTGCTCGCTCTCGGGTTATGGCCAGACCGGTCCATGGTCGCAGGCCGCCGGCCACGACATCAATTACGCCGCACGCACTGGCGTGCTCGATCAGAACCGTGCCAATGGCAAGCCGGCGGTACCGAATCTGCAGGTGGGCGATCTGCTCGGCGGCACCCTGACGGCACTGTCTGCGCTGCTGATCGCGTTGCTTGCGGCGCAGCGCACCGGCGTCGGCACACGTGTCGATGTCGCGATGACTGACGGACTTCTGGTTCACCACCTCTTTCCGGTGAGCGATCTGGACGCCGGGAAAACGCCAATCGCGGAGCGCACATTGCTCACCGGAGGCGCGGGCTGCTATGGCGTGTACGAGACGGCCGACGGGCAGTACTTCGCGCTCGGTGCGCTCGAGCTGAAGTTCTGGCAGATCTTCTGCGATGCGGCGAGCCTGTCCGAACTCAAGTCCCATCACTGGTCGCTGGGCGAGGCGCCGGGCAGCAGCGCCGCGCTTGCAACCCGCGCCCGCGTCGCCGCGCGCCTGCAGGAAAAGACGCGCGAAGAATGGGAGTCCGTGTTTGCCGGCGTCGACTGTTGCATCACGCCGATTCTCTCGCCAGCCGAAGCATTGGCGCAACCGCACCATCGCGCGCGTGGCCTGGTGCACAAGCGCGGGAACGTCACTGCAATCGGCCCGATGGCGCAGATCTCGGGCCACGCGTTCGATGTCGCGGCCGCGCCGGCTGCGGGAGAACACAGTGTCGAGCTTCTGCGTGAACTCGGATACGACCACGCCGCGATCGAGGGCCTGCTTGCCAGCGGCGTGGTGAAGAACCGATGATCGAGCGCCGCCGCCTGCTGCTGATGCGCCATGGATCGGTCGATTACTTCGACGCCGAGGGCCGTCCTTACCCACCCGACGACGTGCCGCTGACCGAGTTAGGCATCGCACAGGCACGCGCGATGGGCGAGGCGCTCGCCGCAGGAGGCACCTCCATCGATCGCGTAATGACCAGCGGCCTGCGTCGTACGCGCCAGACCGCGCAGCATGTGCTTCAGGCCGCACGCTTTGCGCCGCCGCTGGATCACTGGGACGATTTCCAGGAAATCCGCGGCGGGCGACTGTCCGCCATCAGGGATGACGAACTGCGCGACGCTTTCATCGCCGTGTTCGAGGGTCCTGTGCCCCGCGACAAGCAATTCCTTGGCGGAGAGACGATTGGCCAGTTGCTCGACCGCGTGTTGCCGGCCGTGCAGCGCCTGCTCGCCGACGAAGCCTGGGACACGGCGCTGCTCGTTGCGCATGGCGGCGTGAATCGCGCCGTGCTGTCGTGGTTCCTGACCGGCCAGCACGTGTTTCTGGGCGGCCTGGCGCAGGATGCAGGCTGCCTGAACGTGATCGACGTCGGGCCCACGCCCGCGACCAGCATCGTGCGCGTGGTCAACTTCTGCCCCATCGACACGCTGCGCACCGACACGCGTCTGTCGACGATGGAGGAGTTGCTGCAGAAGTACCTGAAGCTGCGCGCACACATGGGGACGGAATCCAGATGAATCAACTGCAGGAAGTCACCGACCGCCACCGATTCGATGTCGATCGCCTCGCCGCGCACCTCGCGCTGCATCTGCCCGACTTCAAGGGCCCGCTCACCGTCAAGCAGTTCCAGGGGGGACAGTCGAACCCGACCTATCTGCTGAGCACGCCGACCGCGCGCTACGTGATGCGCAGCAAACCCGGCCCGGTGGCGAGACTGCTGCCTTCCGCACACGCGATCGAGCGCGAATTCCGCGTGATGCGCGCGCTCGCCGCGCAAGGCATCCCGGTGCCGGAAACGCTGCTCCTGAGTGAAGACGAATCGGTGATCGGTCGCGCGTTCTACCTGATGCAGCACGTCGAAGGCCGCATCTTCTGGGAGCAGTCTTTGCCCGGCGTTACGAACGCAGAGCGCAGCGCGATCTACGACGAAATGAACCGCGTGATCGCGGCGCTGCACACGGTCGACATCGAGCGCGCGGGGCTCGCCGACTATGGCAAGGCCGGCAACTACTTCGCGCGCCAGATCGGCCGCTGGAGCAAGCAGTACCGCGCCAGCGAGACCGAGAAGGTCGACGCCATGGACCGGCTGATCGACTGGCTGCCGCAACACATTCCTGCGAGCGACGAAACGACCATCGTGCATGGTGACTACCGGATGGACAACCTGATCTTCCATCCGACCGAGCCGAAGATCATTGCCATCCTCGACTGGGAACTGTCAACGCTTGGCCACCCGCTCGCGGACTTCAGCTACCACTGCATGAGCTGGCACATCCCTCCCGGCGCATTCCGCGGCATTGCCGGGCTTGATCACAAGGCGCTCGGGATTCCTATCGAGGCGGAGTACATGAAACGCTACTGCGAGCGCACGCGCCGCCCGCCGATTGAGCACTGGAATTTCTACCTCGCCTACAACCTGTTTCGCATCGCCGCGATCCTGCAGGGCGTGTACAAGCGCGCGACCGAGGGCATCGCGTCGTCCGACAACGCGTTGAAGTCGGGCAGGAACGCGAAGGCCTTAGCGGAACTCGGCTGGGGAGTCGCGGAACGGAGCTGACGGGTCCATGAGGATCGGGCGGGGCGACAAAAGCGGACACTGCGCCGCACGACCCCGTCGGGCAAGGCGTAGAACCCATCGCCCAATGGCCGCCCTTCCTGCGAGATACACGCCAGGTAGCCGTTGCCCTGTGGAGCTGCGACGAACCGAAGGCGTGCAAACGGATCACCGCTTAGCCGGGCTGCACCGCCACGCGATTGTTTTGGTTCAACTTGAGCACCAGGTCGCGGCCAACCGCCTGGTGGATTGCTGAGGCAACCAGTTCATCCTTGGCGACCAATGTCTGCAGCTTCTGCATGTCGAACACGAAGGCGCGTACCGGCTGTTGCACGGTCACGGTCGCTGAGGCAGGCTCACCGGACATGAACGCCATCTCGCCGCAGAAAGTGCCGGGTTGAAGCCGCGCCACCGTCTTGCCATCTACTTCAACCCAGGCGGAACCCGCGCACAGCAGGACCAGCTCTGTAACGGGTTGTCCTTGGCGGGTGAGTTGGCTGCCGGGTTCAACGCGACGCCAGCTTCCGACGGTGACCAGACGGGATAGCCGCGCATTGTCGAGCCCCGCGAACACGCCTCGCCGCAGCAGCGCGACATCGCTCATGCGGCTCAGATGCATGCGCTCCCGAATCAGTTGGTAGATCTGATAGAGATTGATCAGGATGAACAGGACGCCCCAAGCGATCCCCGTATGCATGCCGCCGCCACCGACCAGCGCGAAGTAAAGAATCTCGAACGCCAGTCCAGTCACGGCCATCACACGCAGCCAATAGATGTTGGTTGCGTAGTACGAGACGGCGAGCAGGACATACGACACATGGCCTGCGAGATCACCAAGCCTGAAGTAGTCAGCGAGTTGCCCCATCTGTGCGTGCTCCCTGCGTCGATGAAGTCCGCGATTCTGCATCGATCAACGACCGGAGACCAAGGTTGAACTGCAAAATGCGCTACGGCATCGATTCGCTTCGCTGGCACGCGAGCGCAGATCCATGTCACCGGTATTGACATGCACTACGCGGACCGATCTTCTCCAGGTCTTTTTTATATGTTGCTCGCCGCCCGGTCGACGGCAAGCGAGCAGTGCGGCGCCCTGTGTGCCGACCAAGGATCAACTTGCGGTCGAAGGCAGCTTTCTCTCCTATCGCACACGGCAGTCGGTCGATGTCGCTCCTGACGATGCGCAGGCCCAGTCGCCGCCGCCGAACTGCGGAGTACGAACCCGGAAAGAACACGTGATGGGCCGCAGTGAACTCGGTCAGGTGAGTTAGCCTGCCCGCCGCGGGGGATAGAGGATTGTGGTCTCCCGTCGTGGCACCGCAGCGGCGAAACGACCCGACACAAAATGGGAGAACAAATGGGGACTCTGAGCAAGGCAGTGATTGGACTGGTGGCATGCGCTGGCGGCGCGATGACGATCGCGGCGGCACAAGGAATTGACAACAGTTCCATCGGCAAACCGGAATTCCGCGAACACAAGGCGACCTACGGCCTCGTGTATCGGTTGCCCAAGGACGTGACCGACGTTCTGGACGCGAAGATCAACGGACCGCTGCGGGACCGGCTGCTGAAGCTCGGGCTGGACGCCGAAACCAGAGCGTTCAACCTGCCCCACGTGACCGTGGTGCACATTCACAGTGCAGATCCCACCACACCGCAGAAGATGCTGAAGGCGCTACCCAAGGTGCCGCCGGTCCTGAACATCACGCTGAAAGACTTCTACACCACCGAAGCCTCCAAGGGCGCAGGCCATCCGTGGTGGCTCGATCTGGGCATCGTCAAAAGCGGCCAGAGCTTCGAAGACATGATGGCATTCAATACGGTTGCCACTGCCGCGCTCGCACCGCTGCGCGACGGACCGCTGCCGCGCTGCACCGGCCCCGTGTACGCCAACATGAGCGACCTCGCCAGGGAGCTGACGCGCACGATGGGCGTGAGCGGTGTGAACATCGTCAAGGACGGCAAGGAAGTGCGGTCCCACAACCCGCACAACACGCTCGTCTACAGCATGGCGAAGTTCGACCCGAACATGCAGGCCGCGATGAAACAGGTCGCGGACGACTTCAACAAGATTCTGCCGGACGGCATCAACACGACTTTCAGGGAAGTGTCGATCGTCGAGATCGGCTTCATGGGCAACGTGCTGCGCGAGTTCTATCGCATCAGCCTGGAAAACGGCACGGCGATCGACGTGGCGAGCGGCAAGTCAGTCGCGGTGGTGCCAAGGTAGTCTGGAGTGCGACCGGACCGCGATCGACCCGGAACGATGCGGGACCGGTCGCGGAATGACTCGGCGTCTACGCGGTTCGCTCGCGCGGGCCTTCACCATCTCGCAGCCCTCGGGAAGGCGATCGACGAATTCACCGAAACGCTGCGCGCGTCGTCCGCCGACATAGTGCAGAACATGCGCTGCTTTGCTTTTCCCGCTTGCGCGGCCGCGCTGCTTCTTGCCACCGCAGGCAGCCAAGCCGCACGTACGCCGGTCGCCCAGGAGATCGAGGAACGCACGCAGCCGATTACCGCCATCGCGCGCGACCTCGCGCCGCCACCGTCCTATAGCGCCGACGGCGGTTTGCGCTGGGAATTTGCTCCGGCCGCCAACGCCCCCGCCGACTGCGCGCCCACCGCCCCCGCCGAAGTGCTGCTCGGTGCCCCGCGCGTGGAACTGTGGCGCTGCCGCGGCGCGGCCGCGCGGGTCCTGGTCGGCACGCGCCCCGACGGAACGCGCTGGACGCGGGCGCTGGTGCACGTTTCGGGCTCGCATCGCATCGATCTTTACGTCGGCAGCGCCCGCGCCGACGCGCTCACGCTCGACACGCTCGAAGTGCTCGACCCGGCCACCGGCGACACGCGCATGCCGCCGCCGCTGCGAACCGTTGATATCCCGCCACGGCCGATGCCGGTATTTACCGTGCACGGCCCGGTGAGTTGTCCGCTCGATGCCGGCCCGTGCTACGGCTACAGCGCCGAGGGTGCAAACGCTGGCCTGGTGCGCATCGAGCGCGACGGCCGCGTCACCGTACTCGAGCAGCCGCAGAAGAAATGGCTTGCGCCCATCGTCATCGGCGATCTGCAGCCCGGCCCCGGCGGGCGCACGCTACTGCTGGCCGAAACGTGGCACTTCCGCGGCACCAAATGGGTCCGCTTCGCGATCTTCGACCTCGCCACCGGCAAGCGCGTGTTTGAGCAGCGCCACGGCGAGGGCCGCATGGTGAGCAACCCGCGCGTCGTGACTGGCCCGAACAACCTTGCGGCATTCTTCTACCGCGACGACACCGGCGCGCGGCATGTCGTAGTGAATTACCGGATCGACAAGTAGGTGCCTTGCGAAGCAGCGCGGCGGCGCACCGGATTCGCGTCACCCCATACCGAAGTCGGCGACATCTGTAGCAACAACGCGCGATCCACAATGCGCGCGCTCCTCCGCATATTGGCCTACACGCAAAGGAGGCACCGTGGCGATCGATTACGTGAGCGCTGACGCGGCGCCGGTGCTGACCGCATCCGGCGAGAAGACCGGGGCGTCGCTGCTCTGGGGCGATCGCGTCAGCGTGCTCAATACCAGTGGCACTCTTGCGGAGATCCAGACCGGCCGCTTCGTCGGCACCGGTTACGTCAGGAAGTCGCAGCTCGGCGGCAAGTCGCTGCTCGAGTTCTACTTCATCGACGTTGGCCAGGGAGACGGAGTCCTCATTCGCACGCCGGACCATCGCCACGTACTCATCGATGGAGGCTTCCCGCGGCGCAGCCAGATGACTGGCAAGAACGCGGCTGACTTCGTCGACTGGAAGTTCGTCAAGGACTACCGCAGGCAGACCGTTGCCCTCGATGCAGTCATCGCGTCACATAACGACGCAGATCACTTCGGCGGTCTGTCGGATCTGCTCAGCGAGGACCCGGACGCGACGGCGGAGCTCGACGCAAAGGCAGTGACCGTGGAGGCCTTCTATCACGCCGGCCTGTCCTGGTGGAAGCAAGGCGATGGGCGAACTCTGGGCCCACACACGAAGACCGACACTGGGGACATGTGGACGCAGCTTCTGGGCGATCGTCCGACAGTGCAGGCGGCGCTCGCGGGCGGCAGTGGTCCGCAGTTGGCGGGTGAATGGGCGCAACTGTTTGCGTCCGTTCTCGCGACGCGAACGGCAGGCGGCCAGCCGACGCCGATTCGCCGCCTGAGTCACGTCGACCAGTACCTGCCCGGATTCGAGCCGTCCGGTGCAGCGCCCTCGATCAGGGTACTGGCACCGGTCGAGTTCGCCGTAGGCAGCAAGGCGGGCCTCCGCCGCTTTGCCGGCGGGGACAGCAAGAACACGAACGGCCAGAGCATTCTGCTGCGCGTCGACTATGGCCGCGTCCGCGTTCTGCTGACGGGCGATCTCAATTTGGCCGCGCAGGCGGCATTGCTGCAGGACTACGCGGGAACCATTCAGGAGTTCGAGTGCGATGTCGCCAAGGCCTGTCATCATGGCAGCGACGACGTCTCGTATCGATTCCTCCAGGCGATGCACCCCGCCGTCACCGTCATTTCCTCGGGTGACAACGAGGGCCACGACCATCCGCGCCCCGGCATCGTGGCGGCAAGCGCCACGACCGGTTACCTGGCGCTGGATGGCGATTCGATCGTCAGCCCACTCATCTACTCGACCGAGCTCGCGCGCAGCCTGAAGCTCGCCAAGGCAACGAGCCTGACGGTATCGGGAGGGTCCTCGGAAGATCTCGTGTTGAAGGGCGGCTCATTGGCGCGCGCTGTCGTGACCTTGCCCAAGAAGCCAGGCGCCAAGCGCATTCCATCCAGGACGCTTGACCGCGCGCGGATCGTGTCGGACCTGATCTATGGACTGGTCAACGTGCGGACCGACGGAGAGCGCATTCTGTGCGCGACCCGCAGCGAAGCCGATCTGAGCTGGCAGATCAAGACGGTGCGCTCGCGGTTCTGAGAGCGCAAGTAACCGATCAGAAAGAGCCGTCCGTTGTCGGTAACGCTGTTGTTCTGCCGCCAGATCTTTGCGGCCGTCCAAAGATCAACGACCGCAGCGGCCGACGACGCAGACAACGGATAAGGGGGCGGTGTGCCCTTCGCTACGTCGTTGCCCAAATAGCCCGCGGCGATCACGATGAAACCGAGCGAAGCGGATATCAGGGTCGGCTCGACGGTTAACGCTCGGCATTCGCCGGGATGACGGCGAGTCAATCGCGGCAATCCTGCTCGCCCGTTGTTCCGCAACAGTCCTCGGAAAGACGCCCTCCTATACTGAGCCGTCGCATGAGAATCCAGAATGTCCAAGCAACAACGTTGGCTGAAACAGGAAGTCGCGCAGTGGCGCACTGAGGGGCTCGTCGACGACGCGCTTGCCCAGCGCATCCTGGCGCGCTATCCGGAGTCTACCGAACGCGGCTGGGGGCGCATCATCTTCTCGGCGCTGGGCGCGGTGCTGGTCGGGCTCGGCGTGATCCTATTCTTCGCTTACAACTGGCAGAGCATTCCCAAGGCGGCCAAGCTCGCCATGGTGTTCGGTGCACTCGCCGCAGCGCATGGCAGCGCGATGGTGCTCGCCCGCCGAACTGACGCGAATCGCGCCCTGGTCGAAGGCCTGCACGCGCTCGGCACCATGTTGTTCGGCGCCGGCATCTGGCTCGTAGCGCAGATCTATCACATCGACGAGCACTACCCGAACGCATTCCTGGTCTGGTCGCTGGGCGCCCTCGCGCTGGCGTGGGCGCTGCCGTCGCTGGTGCAGGCGCTGCTCGCGCTGTTTCTCATCTCGTTCTGGGCCGGCGTGGAAGTGCTCCAGTTCCACACCCCCATTCACGGCGCGCCGCTGCTCGTGGCGCTGGGCGTGCTGCCGCTCGCGTGGTGGCGCCGCTCGCCGGCGCTGATGTTCTGGGCGCTCGCGGTCCTCTTTGTCGTGACCGCATTTGCCGCCGGCGGAATCCGGCTTGAAGCGCTCTTCTCGCTGCTCTTCATGATGGGCGCCGCTGTATTCATCGCCGGCGTGGCGGCCGAAGCCAATGAAGTTCGGGCCGCAGACGCTCCGCCGCGCGCCGTCGGACTGTTTGTCGTGCTCGGCATCGGTTATGCGTTGAGCTTCCCGCGCATCGCCCGGGCGCTGGGCGACGTGAACTTCGAAAACAAGCCCGGCCTGGTGATCTATTTCGCCGCGGTCGGCGCGGCGCTGCTGGCTGCAATCGCTGCTGCCGCCGTCTCGTTTTCGCGCGGCGCGCTGGCGCAGATTGACACGTACCGCCGCTGGCAACTGGCGCTCGTCGGTATCGGGCTCGCGATCGTGCTGTGGGTGACGTTCTCGCACAGCAAGGTCGACGGCTGGGCGATCGCACTGCCTTTCAACGCCATCGTGCTCGCGCTCGCCGCGCTGCTGATTCTGGAAGGCAGCGCGCATCTCAAGCCGCGGCTGGTCGCCGCCGGGTGCCTCATCTTTGCGCTGGTGACAGTCAGCCGCTACACGGATCTCTTCAGCAGTTTGTTAGTGCGCGCGGCGGTGTTCATCGCGCTTGGTGCGGGACTCTTCTTCGTCGGCAGCTTCTATACGCGGCAGCGTCGCCGCGCGCAGGAGGTGCGACCATGAATCTGCGCTCAATGACCAAGTACGTCGTCCTGCTCGCTGTGCTCGCGCAGTTGCTCGTGCTCGCGTGGATCGCCGGCGAGCGCGAATGGATCCTTCGCACCGGCCGCGTCGTGTACCTGCGCACCGCGCCGATCGATCCGCGCGATCTGTTCCGCGGCGATTTCGTCCGCCTGCAGTACGAGATCAACAGCGTGCGCGCGGAGCAACTTGATCCAGCCTTGCGCACTGCGCCAGCCGAACGCAAGCGCCACGAGGTCCTGTACACGCGATTGCAACCGGCCGGCGAAAGTCTCTACGAATCAGCCGGCACCAGCGCGACGCGGCCGACCGAAGGCATCTTCATTCGCGGGCGCACCGAGGATCAGTGGCGCATGGGCTGGCGCGGCGCTGGCCACACCTTCGTCAAATACGGCATCGAACAACTGTTCGTCGAGCAGGGCAGCGGCAAGGCGATCGAAGAACGCCGTGGCACGCGCGACGGACTGCAGGTGCCGATGGAAGTCGAAGTGGCCATCGGTACGTCTGGCACCGCAGTGATCCGCGGCTACCGCTGGAGCCGCCTGGGCATGAAGCTCGAAATGCTGCGTCGGCCCGCGCCGCGCCGACCCAACGCGCCCCCGCAAGGTCAGGCAAATGAGGGACCGCTGAGTCCCAAAGTCCGCGTCACGCTGGCCAACGCATCCAGTGAACCGATTTCGGTGGTCGATTTCGCTGAACATTGCGCGTTCCATCTGGTGCCAGTGGACTGGATGCAAGGAGCGTCTCAGTCACCCACAGCGCAAGACTGCAGCACGGCCAAGCCCACCGCCGCCGACGTGATCACGCTCGCCCCGGGCCAGGCGCACAGCGTCGAGCTGGATCTCGCCGAGCCGCGCTGGCACGTGCTCAAGGACGGCAAGCCGGTCGAGATCGGCGCGTTGCAGGGATTCGCGCAGTTCCGCGTCGAGTACCGCGCGCCGGAACCAGTCGCGCTGCCGGAAGCAAAGGACGTGTGGCGCGGTCGCATGGCATCGCAGTCGTTCAACGCCAATGGGATCATCGACTAGGTTGAGCTGGTTTCATCTCAGCCGGTCCGCGCGACTGCGAGGTGTAGAGACAATAAAGAAGGCGTTCGATGGCGTAGCGCTTCAGTATCAGGTTGAAGTCCTCACCGCGCGCCTGTGACGGCACCTGCCTTGGCGATCAGCGCCACGACGGCATCAGACAAACCGGCCGCCGCGCGGCAACGAGGGCTGTGAAGTCGCGCACCGATCGCTTCATCACCGGTGACTTCGCCGGGTGACAGGTCAGGCAGGCTCCCACGGTCAGGATGCGCCGCTGCTCGTCAACGCTGAACGGTCGCACATCGTCGCGCGTCGACACCTTGTCGCTGCGTGCGCCGATGAACGGGATCCACGCGTCTGCGGGCAGTCCGTCGTTCGGTTGCGCAGGCACTGTGGACGCGAAAACCCAGCGCCCGACGCCGGGCGACCCCTTTTCGAATTGCAATGTGCCGCGTCCATAACCCAGGGCTTCCGGATCGTTGTGGCACGACTCACAGGTCCGCGACTCGCGACGTGTCGTGTGTGGTTCGGCGCGTGCATAAAGCCGCCAGAAGACTTCGTCAGGTTTCGCGCCGGCGTTCATCGCGCGATCGAGCGTCATGATCATGCCCGGCACAAACGTGTCGATCGATTCCCTGCCGCCAGGTGTCGCGGGCAGTCGCACCCCAAGCGTGGGCAGGTTGGCCACGAACGGGCCGGCCCGCTCCGTCCAGGCACCCACCACGTCGGCATCCGCGATCACGTCATAGGCTTCGCCCTTCGGGTCGAACGACGTATGGCACGTCGTGCATCGTGGTGCCCAGGCCGTGTGGCAACTGCCGCACGACAGACGTGCATGGCCGCCGCCTTCGGCACAGACCGCGGCCATGGGCTTGAGCGGCCGCAGCTCTCCCGTGCGCTTTCGAATCATTTGCGATCGGCCGGCCGCATCCACGACGACGTTGACCAGCGGCTCCCCGGAACGGCCCACCGCGCGACGCTCGCGGCCGGTGTCGGTCCAGCCACGCAGCGCGATGATCCGTCGCGATTCCGGATCGAGTTTCCAGGCCGGCACCGACGCCAGCGTCGCGCCCGGCCGCGCGTGACAGTCTTCGCACACGATGCGCAGTTGCGCGTGCTTGCTTGTGTGGGTCTTGCCGTCGCCCATCACTTCGTTCGCGGTGTGACAGTCGATGCAGTCCATGCCGCGCTCGTGGTGGATGTCGGGCACGGTGCGTTCGAAGACGCGCTCGTCCTCCAGCACCCGGTAGCGCGACGGCATAGGGCGATTCGGGTCGCGCGCCGCCCCCGGCGGGTCGTGCATCTCGTGCCAGCCTTCATAGCTCGTGGAGATACGCCCCGAGCGGCTGTGGCAGCCGAAACACTGGGCGTTGTCGATATCGAGCGAGATCGATGGATGTCGCTGCGGCGGTTCGACCGGGCCCGCCTGCTTGCGCGACTCGTAATCCTTCAAGGCAGCCAGCGCCTCGCGACCGTAGCTCAGGTGGCAGGCGATGCACCCGCCGCCGCGCGCGTTCTCGGTGTTCGGGCCAAGGTCCGTCTTCTTCACACCAAGGTGACACGACGCGCACATCTGCCGCAGGTGCGTATCCGCCGGCGAATGGCCGAGCGCCCGCACATCGGGCACCGCGCCGCCAACGAGGCCGCTCGGTTCGCCAAAGATGGTCCGGTCGACCGCCACGACGCCGGCCATGGTGGTCATCACCGATCGCTCGATGCGCGGAATGATCGACTGGTGGCATGACGACTGGCCACATCGCATCTGCGCGGTCGCGAGATTGCCGGGGATCACCTCCATCCTCGCGTGCGCGCGCGCCTTGTCGAGGGTCAGCACATCGCCGCCATGGCAGGACGCGCACCCGATGGCCTCGGCGCGATGCGCGTTGCCGAGACCCGTCACGCCGCGATGACAGACCAGACAGCCATCCGGCCGTCCGTTCACCGTCGGCAATGGCGTCGGCAGAGGCGTCGGTGCTCCCGGTGTCGATGCAAAGACCCACGACAGGCGCAGATCGCCCGCCCCGCCCGGCCAGCCGGGCTGCCATGACCAGTTCTCCCCGCGCATGAACGCGCCCACCCCGCACAGGCCCGCATACGCGACCACGAGCGCGGCGAGCGCAGTCTTGATGACGGTGGCCTGCGGTACGGCGGCTGCGCGCACCGCGAACAACGCGACCAGAATCGCCGCGACGCCGGCCACGACCACGATCGGCCACGCCGTCCAGTGCAGAATCTCCTGCAGTCCAAGGAAGTACCACGGCCCCTTGACGACGGGGTCGAGCCCGTCATGCAGACCGGGCGAAACCAGCAGCGATACCGCGGTGACGACAAGCAGCACCGTCACGAAAGACACTGGCCGGGGCCACACACGACGGGAATGTTCGATCGTGAACAGCCACACGGCGATCGTCGCGGTGGCCGCGTGCTGCACATACACGATGCCGAGCGTGCCGCCCGCGCCGAAGACCAGCGTTGCCAACCCCGGGCCCACGAGCGGTATCTGTGTCGTCGCTTCCGTCAGGATGCGCAGCGCCTGCTGGGCGTCCACGTCGCCGCGCAGCAGAAACCCCGACAGCATGATGAAGGTCACCAGCGCGACCGTGATGACCAGACGGGCCCAGGCGCCGAAACGAACGTGTTGCTCGCTGCTTACGCGAAGATGGTCCCACGCATGCAGCAGCGTCAGCACGAAGCAGGCCTGGCCGGCCCAGAAATGCAGATTGCGGAACAGCACTCCGGCCGGGTTGACCAGCAGCAGCGTGGCGATGGAGCCGTACGCATCCGACGATTCGTACGGCACGGCAAGTGCGACGCCGGAAAGCGCCGCCAGCAGATAGCTGGCGGTGGCGAGATCCCCGACCGTGCCCACGCGGGACGAAATGATGTTCGCCGGAAGCATTGGCCTAGCTGACACGGGCCACCCATCCGCCGGTCTTGGGGTCCGCTTCGAGCGAGAGCGGCGTCAGCGCCCGTGTCGCCGGCCCGAGGGCCACGGTGCCGTCGCTCCGGTACCGCGAACCATGGCAGGGACACACGGCCTCATCGCCGACGACACGGTCGATCCGGCAGCCGAGGTGCGTGCATCGTCCGAGGAACGCCCGCACGCCGCCCTGTTCGCTGCGATGGACGATCACGCCGTCGACCACTGACAAACCCAGCGGCACATCGGCGGGAACGGGGAATGCCGCCGGTTGCCGGCTTTGGCGCACGCGACCGAGCATCGCGATCAGCGCCGCGGCAAACGGCAGGGCCAGCAGAACCGACAAGGTGCGGCGGACCGCGCGTCGACGAGTCGAGTCAAAGGGCTGTGCGCGCATCTGATGATGACCGAAAGGCACACGCCGCCGGACACTTTTGGGATTTTATCTTGGGCGAGTCGGCGAAGCGCCGTCTGCCGGGGTCAGAAGGCGGGCTGCGTCAGCCCGTGCTGACGCGTTGCGAACTCGTTACGGCTTGCGGCGCACCTGCTGGCCGATTCACTTCTGCGCGGCAGTTCCGATCGGCCACCGTCGCACGCGCACGTTGTGTCCGCCGACGGTGACCTCGGCACCTTCTTTCAACGGTGGCCCGACCGCGCGCAAAGTCCTCCTCAGCAGACAAGCGAGGACTTCGGCATCAAGAACTTCAATGCGAATGGGGGATGGCGACGCCGCGCCGTGGCGATGCGCGCAACCGAACACGCCCGTGCGCAGGCACGGGCGCACAAGCTGCGAGGGCTATTGCGTCGCCAAAGCGAGGAGCACCAGCGCGGCGGTGAGGGCCTGGAAGCCGACGCGCCGGAACATCCACTTCTCGCCCGACGCATGACCGACTTCGCCATCGACGGCCATTGACGAGATGCCACCAATGAGCGAATAAACGGTGGCCGCGAGGGCCAGCACGATCAAGATAGTTAAGAGATTCACGGGACCCTCCTGAGCGGAGCGGCGATCGGTTGACCGCACTTCACTTGCTACGCCGATCAAAGCGGCCGTGCTTTGATCAAGATCAGGTCGCAGAGGAACGCAGGCCCCCGCAGCCTCGGGCCGCCGGATTGCGCGCTGTAGCGGCGGCGCGCTGGAACAGCCCTGATTTAGCGCAGCGCTGTGAGGCGACGCAGCCCGTGACTGACGGTCGGCGAAGACGCGATCGCGAACGCGGCGGCTTGCTGCTGAATCCCCGCGTCTACGCGCGCCGATCCGATAACGGAGGAGAGGAGCCGTCGCTGGCGCTTCCCTATCGTCAAGTCGCGGCTTACTTCAATTGCTCCAGCGACACCTCGTACACGTTACGGGCGGCGTCAAACTTGACGCTGTAGGCCGACGGATAGGCGCCACGCTTCGTGTAGGAGACGGGCCGAGCCACCGGAGTCGAGAACGACGGCTTCGACTTGAGGAACGCCAGCGACACCATCGGTTCAATGAAGATCTGCTGCTTGTTGTAGTAGCCGTAGATGAAGGTCGCGGTGAACGGCTGTTTGTTGAATTCGGGCGACGCTGGATTGATCGCATGCACGCCCATACGAGGAACCGCCGTACCGGGCGGCACGATGTAGCCAGAGGGCAGCAGTTCAGCGGGCGGCTGCTGACTCGGATCGCCCGAATCATTCTCTCCCTTGAAGGTGACTTTCTTCACCGCCGTGCGACTCACCAGATAGAAATGGAAATCGAAATGTGGCACGTCGTAGACCTGCGGGGGCGGATGACCAGTGGACTCCCAGTCGATGACGACGTGATCGACGACCGTCCTGGGCCCCTTCGCCGGCATCGGCAGCAGATAGGGGAAATCAGGGCCGGCACCCTTGGCCGCTTTTGGCAGACCGTCAAGCATGCCCGGCGTAAAGACGATGCTGATCGACGCCGGCTGACCACTGTCGTCGGTGCGGACAACGGTGTGGGCTGCGCCGTGGCCGATGCGCACCGCCTTGCCTTCGTATGTGGCGGATTTGCCCTCGGCCAGGGCCGGTCCTGCTGCGAGCGCGGTGGTGATTGCCGCAAGAATGAGGAATGGCTTCCAGCAAGCGCGCACGACGGTCCGAATCATGATCTTCTCCCCTTGGGTGCAATCGGCAATGATGGCATAAGCGCTTTGTTCGACCACCGCACACGGCTACAGCGGATGTCGGCGCGTTGCGTCGCGCCGATCGGGTTGTGCGCGAGCATGCGATCCCCGGTGACGAGCGTCATGAACCATGCAAGCGGCTCGATCTAACGCGTCGTCTCTGAAAGCGGCTGAACGGCCAGCCTCATGCCCATCGCTTTGAGCAGCGCCGTCATGCTGCGCAGTTCGGGATTGCCCTTCGGTGACAGTGTGCGGTAAAGCGTAGTCGCATTGAGCTCCGCGCTTTCCGCCAGCCTTTGTACCCCGCCAAAGGCCTGCGCCATGTGGCGAAGCGCGACCATGAGTTCCTCCTGGTCGCCGTCGGCCAGCACGGCATTGAGGTACTCGGCGGCGAAGCGGGCGTCCTTGCGAAAACTCTCGACCGTCGCTTCTTCATGGCTGCGTGACGCAGGCGCTTTGCGAGTCGCGCGGGCTTTCGAAGGTCTTGCCTTGAGCGTTGATGATTTCATGCTGCCAGAGCATGCAGGCGTACGCCCAAGGCGCGCGCCACTTTCAGGACCGTGGCAAAGCTCGGGTTGCCGCTGTCGCTCAGGGCTTTGTACAGGCTCTCCCGACTCAAACCGGCGTCACGAGCGACCTGCGACATGCCGCGCGCGCGCGCAATATCGCCCAGCGCGCGGGCAATTCCGGCCGCATCCTCGGGTGCCTCTTCAAACCATGCGTCGAGATACGCAGCCATTTCTTCCGGAGTGCGAAGCTGCTCGGCGACATCGTATGGGACCGTCTTCGTTCTGGCCCTACGTTTGGTCGTGGTCTTGGATTTGCGCATGATGCATCGCTCCTACAGGTTCTTCGCCAGCGCAACGGCGGTTTCGATGTCCTTTGCCTGCGTCGACTTGTCGCCACCCGCCAGCAACACGATCAGAACACCGCGGCGCTCGATGTAGTACACGCGGTAGCCCGGACCGAAGTCGATCTTAAGTTCGCGGATGCCACCCGCCAGTCCACGATGCCGGCCAGGATTGCCGTGTGCCAGTCGATCCACCCGCACCTGAACACGGGCTCGACCCGCGCGATCCTTGAGACCATTGATCCAGTCGCGATAGACCTCGGTCATCTCAACGCGCATGGGCCACACTGTATCCTATGGGATACGCGTGTCAAGCGCGCGGCGCCCAGCTCTACTTGTAGCGAGTGCTCGGGCGCGCAGGACTGAGCCGTCCGGCGGCGCGAAGCAGGCTTCGCGAAACCTTGCCCTCGCCCCTGCCCCTCTCCCGGGGGAGAGGGGTTTCGAGGTTCAGTGAACCGTCCTCTCAAACGTGAACCTCCCCTCGCGGAAATCCACCGGCACTACGTCCTTCGGTCCGATCTTGCCTTCGAGCACGCGCTTGGCGAGCGGGTTCTCGATCTGCTGTTGGATCGCGCGCTTCAGTGGCCGCGCGCCGTAGACAGGGTCGAAGCCCGCCTTGGCGATTTCTCTCAGCGCGGCGTCGGTCACCTCGAGCTTCATGTCCTGCGCGGCGAGCCGCTGCTCCAGGCGCTTCAACTGGATCTTTGCGATCGCGGCGATGTTCTTCTGGTCGAGCGCGTGGAACACGACGATCTCGTCGATGCGGTTGACAAATTCGGGGCGGAAGCTCTTGCGCACTTCGGCCATCACCGCCTCTTTGATCAAGTCGTAGTCCTGCCCTGCCATGCGCTGGATGTCGTGCGAGCCGAGGTTGGATGTCATCACCAGCACGGTGTTCTTGAAGTCGACCGTGCGGCCCTGGCCGTCGGTCATGCGGCCATCGTCGAGCACCTGCAGCAGCACGTTGAAAACGTCCGGGTGCGCCTTGTCCACTTCGTCGAGCAGGATCACGCTGTAGGGCTTGCGGCGCACCTGCTCGGTGAGCTGGCCGCCTTCTTCGTAGCCGACGTATCCGGGAGGTGCGCCGATCAGCCGCGAGACCGAGTGCTTTTCCATGTACTCGCTCATGTCGATGCGCACCATGTGCTCTTCGGTGTCGAACAGGAACTCGGCCAGCGCCTTGCACAGCTCGGTCTTGCCGACACCCGTGGGGCCGAGAAAGAGAAACGAGCCCAGCGGCCGATTGGGGTCCGCCAGCCCTGCGCGCGAGCGGCGGATCGCTTCGGCCACCAGCCGCACGGCTTCGTCCTGGCCCACGACGCGGCTGTGCAGCCGTTCTTCCATCTTGAGCAGCTTCTCACGCTCGCCCTGCATCATCTTGCTGACGGGGATACCCGTGGCGCGTGAGACGACCTCGGCAATCTCTTCGGCGCCGACTTCCTTGCGCAGCAGCTTGAACTCCTGCTTCTTGCCACCCTTGCCGGGGGCTTCCGCGGACTTCAGTTGCGCTTCCAGCTTGGGCAGCTTCTCGTACTGGATCTGCGCCAGCTCCTCGAACTTGCCCTTGCGCTGCAGGTCCGTGACCTGCGCCTTGAGCTTTTCTATCTCGGTCTTGATGTGCGCGCTGCCCTGCACGGCCGCTTTCTCCGAGCGCAGCACTTCTTCGAAGTCGGCGTATTCGCGCTCCAGCTTCTTGATTTCGACTTCAATGAGATCCAGCCGCTTGCGTGAGGCTTCGTCCTTTTCCTTCTTCACCGCCTCGCGCTCGATCTTGAGTTGAATCAGGCGCCGGTCGAGCTTGTCCATCACCTCCGGCTTGGAGTCGATCTCCATCTTGATGCGCGCCGCGGCCTCGTCGATCAGGTCGATCGCCTTGTCGGGCAGAAAGCGGTCGGTGATGTAGCGGTGCGAGAGCTCCGCCGCGGCGACGATGGCCGGGTCGGTGATCTCCACACCGTGATGCAGTTCGTATTTCTCCTGCAGGCCGCGCAGGATTGCGATCGTGCTTTCCACGCTCGGCTCGTCGATCAGCACCTTCTGGAAGCGGCGCTCGAGCGCGGCGTCTTTCTCGATGTATTTGCGGTACTCGTCGAGCGTGGTGGCGCCGATGCAGTGCAGTTCGCCGCGCGCGAGCGCGGGCTTGAGCATGTTGCCGGCGTCGATCGCCCCTTCGGCCTTGCCGGCGCCAACCATCGTGTGCAGTTCGTCGATGAAGACGATGATGCGGCCTTCCTCGGCGGCGATTTCCTTGAGCACGGCTTTCAGGCGCTCTTCGAACTCGCCGCGGTACTTGGCCCCGGCGAGCAGCCCCGCCATGTCGAGTGTGAGCACGCGTTTGCCCTTGAGCGTCTCGGGTACCTCGTCGTTGACGATGCGCTGCGCGAGCCCTTCGACGATCGCGGTCTTGCCGACACCCGGCTCGCCGATCAGCACCGGGTTGTTCTTGGTGCGCCGTTGGAGGATTTGGATGGCCCGGCGGATCTCGTCGTCGCGGCCGATCACCGGGTCGAGCTTGCCCTGCTGCGCGCGTTCGGTGAGGTCAATCGTGTATTTCTTCAGCGCCTCGCGCTGGCCTTCGGCTTCCGCGCTGCCGACATTGGCGCTGCCGCGCACCGATTC
>Ga0209682_10000005_pt1 | contig 83037 bp, 61 predicted proteins | sample DOMMetBare2Fresh_2_FD_187471 | JGI IMG/M metagenome (GOLD analysis project Ga0209682, IMG submission 187471) | Wetland sediment microbial communities from St. Louis River estuary, USA, under dissolved organic matter induced mercury methylation -... | ecosystem: Environmental > Aquatic >... | reverse complement strand
TCCTGGCCTGCTCGATCTCCGCCGCGGTGGGCTCCCCCTCCTTCCCCTCCATGGAGCGCTGCATCATGAGCATCATGGTGACCATCGGCTCCAGGTTCACCTTCATGGAGAAGCCGGCCTTGCCGGAGAGGTCCTTCTGGAGGACCAGCGACTGCTCCACGTCGAAACACCCGGTCAGCAGGAGACATCCCGCGAGACCGAGCCCGAAGCTCGCCTTCCGGTTCATCGTGACCTCCTCGTCCTTGGTGGACAACCTCAGTACGCCCGCGCCGCCTCTTCCATCTTCTGGGCCTGGAAGTGCGTGGTCAAGGGCTCGATCAGGGCATCCAGGTCCCCCTCCATGATGATGGGGAGCTGATGGATCGACAGACCGATGCGGTGGTCGGTCACCCGGCTCTGCGGGAAGTTGTAGGTGCGGATCTTCTCCGAGCGGTCGCCGGAGCCCACCATGCGCCGGCGCTCCTCGGCGACCGCCGAGTCCGCCTTCTCGCGCTCGATCTCCAGCAGCCGCGCCTTGAGCACGCGGAGCGCCTTCGCCTTGTTCTTGATCTGGCTCCGCTCGTCCTGGCAGCTCACCACCAGGCCGCTCGGGATATGGGTCAGGCGGACCGCGGAGTAGGTGGTGTTGACCCCCTGGCCGCCGGGGCCGGAGGCGCAGAAGCGGTCGATCCGCAGGTCCTTCTCGTCCACCTCGACCTCCACGTCGTCCGCCTCGGGGAGGACGGCGACGGTGACCGCCGAGGTGTGGATGCGGCCGGCGGCCTCGGTCGCGGGGACCCGCTGCACGCGGTGGACTCCCCCTTCGTACTTGAGCCGGCTGTAGGCGCCCCGCCCCTCGACGATCGCCGAGACCTCCTTGGTGCCGCCCAGCTCGGACTCGGAGAGGTCGATGATCTCGATCCGCCAGCCTTGCCGCTCGGCGTAGCGGCTGTACATGCGGAACAGCTCGGCGGCGAAGAGGGTCGCCTCGTCGCCGCCGGTGCCGGCGCGGATCTCCAGGACCACGTTGCGCTGGTCGTTGGGGTCCTTCGGCATCAGCTCGACGCGGAGCTTCTCTTCGAGGCCGGCGATCCGGGCGGCGAGCTGCTCGCGCTCCTCGCGGGCCATCTCCCACAGCTCGTCGTCCTTGGAGAGACCGGAGAGCATCTCCTCGGTCTCGGCGCCCTGCTGCCGCAACCGCTTGTATTCGCGGTACAGCTCGACCACCGGGCCGATCTCCGCCAGCGCCTTGTTGGTCTCCGTGTAGGCCTTCCGGTCGGTCAGCACCGACGGATCGGCGAGCCGTTGGGTCAGCTCCTCGTGGGTCTTTTCCAGTTGGGCGAGTTTCTCGATCATGGCGCGGACCTCAGGTGTTCTCGGTCAGGAGGCGCTCCCGGGGGGGAGCGCCTCTCGGAGCACTGCGGACCCTGGTCCGGCGGAGGCTAGGCGCTGGCCTGGCTGGTCTGATTGTAGCGGCGCTTGAAGCGCTCGACGCGGCCGGCGGTGTCGACCAGCTTCTGCTTGCCCGAGAAGAACGGGTGGCAGGCACTGCAGATCTCGAGGCGGACCTCGTCGCTGGTGGAGTGGGTCTCGAAGGTGTTGCCGCACGCGCAGTGCACGGTCACCATGTGCAGAGTCGGGTGGATGTCTTTCTTCACGGCTCGATCCTTGCTTCGTAGTGTTCCCCGGTCATGAGGGAACGGGTCTGAAAGCGGCTCCAGGAACCCGGAAGCCTAAACGATGAGCGGCCTCTTGACAAGGCCGCCCGCGAGAGGGTCAACAAAAACCCGCGCTGAACTATTCTCTTCCCTGCCATGAGCTTCCACGACGACTGCTTCGTCCTCGACGGCCACACCGACGTCCCCACCCGCCTCTGGGAGGCCCCCGCCGACCTGGGAGCCCCTCTCGCGGACCGCCACGTGGACCTGCCGCGCCTGCGCAAGGGTGGCGTGGACGGCGTCGTCTTCGCCCTCTACGTCCCCCCGTCGCTCACGCCCGAGAAGGGATGGCGGCACGCCCTGGCGCTCCATGCCGCCACCGAAAGAGCGCTGGAGCCGCTGGCCGGGACGATGGAGATCGTCACCACCGCCGAGGACCTCCGCCGGGCCGCCTGGCGCGGCAGGATCGGCGTGCTGATCGGCCTGGAGAACGGCCGGCCGCTGACCGTCCCCGGCACTCTGGACGCCTGCGTCAAGCTCGGCGTCCGCTACGTGACCCTGACCCACAACGCCACCCACGAGTGGTGCGACGCCGGCACCGATGCACCGGCCCATGGCGGTCTCTCCCCCGAAGGGCAGCAAATCGTCCGCGAGCTCAACAAGCGCCGGATCCTCCCCGACGTCTCGCACGTCTCGGACGACGCGGTGCTCCACGTCCTCGACGTCTCCAAAGTGCCGGTGATCGCCAGCCACTCCTCGGCCCGCGCCCTCTGCGACCACCCCCGCAACCTGCCCGACCCCCTGATCCGCGAGATCGCCCGCAAGGGAGGCGTCGTCATGGCCAACAGCTACGCCGCCTTCCTCGATCCGGCCGCCCGCCAGGCCGACCGCGAGCGCATCCCGCTCGTCCTCCCCACGCTCCTGGAGTCCGAGGAGGCCTACATGGCCGATCCCGGCAAACACTGGCAGGAACGCGCCCGCCTCTTCGTCGATCATCCCCTCCCCGAGGTCCCCATCGACCGCCTGGTGGACCACCTCCTCCACCTCATCGAGATCGGCGGCGAGGAACACGTCGGCATCGGCACGGACTTCGACGGCATCCCCGACACCCTGAAGGGCTTCGAAGACCCCTCCCGCTTCCCCGCCCTCACCGACGCCCTCCTGCAACGGGGCGTGGACAAGGCCGGGGTGCGGTTGATCCTGGGGGAGAACTTTCTGCGCGTGCTGGAGCGGGCCGAGGCGGTTTGAGCCCGGAGCGCCTGCCTCGCCCGGGACTTGCGAGCATGTCGCATGGCGTGCTACCGTCAAAAAATGGCGGACTCTATCGCGAGTTCCGCAACAAAAGCGGCGAGATCATGCGACGGCTCGATCAGGGGGAATCCTTCATCGTCACCCGCAACGGCGTACCGGTGAGAGAGCTCACCCCGTTGCGCCGCCATCGGTTCGTGACGGCGGCGACGGTTGCCGTCTTCAAGAACGCGCCCACCATCGACCCTGGCCGCTTCCGTGCCGATGTCGATGCATGGGCTGACCAGGACATCCTCCCCGATGCCTGACCGGCGCCCGGCCCGGGGGATCCTCGACACCTCGGTGGGCAACGATCTCGAACACATCGCCATCACATCAGGGCCGTGAGCACGACGTTGGACAGCCAGCCGCTGGCCAGGAGGATCAGGGGCACGGCCAGCGACGCCCATGGCTCGCTGATCTTCGAGACCTCCCGGCAGCCGGTGTAGAGGATCAGCACGCAGAAACAGAGGGCCACCACTCCGGCGATCAGGATCACTTCGACGTTGGCCTGGCTGACCAGGGCAGCCAGAAGGGAGAGGAGGCCAAGAGGCAGAAGGGAGATCGCCGAGATGAACAGGTCACCCGCGAAGCTCCCGGAGCCGCGGAATGCCTTGCGCGCCAGGAACTGCGCTCCGGCCATGCACAGGACGAGGACAAGACCGACGAACATCAGCTTGAGGACGAAAACCAGCCAGGAGCTCCCGATCCCGGCCCACAGTAACGAGCCCCCGAGCATCTGCCGGGCTCCGACCGCAAAACAGAGGGCAAAGGCAAGGGCGAAGACGATCCCGGCCTGCAGCGCCTGCAGGGGAAGGAGGCTCTCGAACGCAGGACGGAGGCCTCCCACGGGGTTCAACGCCAGAACGCCGAAAGCCTTCCGGGCACTCCCGACCGCCTCCTTTGCCTGCTGCGTTGCTTTTCTCGTCATCTCCTCGGCCGAAGGCCGGCTCGCGGGGACCGCGACCGTAAAGCCGCAGGCGGCGCAGCTCAAAGTCCCCTCAGAAAGGGGCTGTGCACAGTTCTGACAGAACATCCGAACCTCCTGTTCGATTCATGCAGGTTCGGTTGTATAGACACTCTGGCCCGGATTTTGTTTTCCTTCGAGCGGGACGCCGCAGGTCTTCCAGGTAGTGAACCCTTCGGGTCACGAGGCGAGCCGTCGGGCGTCTCGGCAGACCGGGTGGAGGAGAGGAGTGCTGCCCTCAGACGACGCTGCGCCGCAGTCTTTCTGCCAGGTCGTCCCGAAACTTCTCCAACTCATCGGAGGAGAGAGGTTCGAGCATCTCCGGCAGGGGGCGTGTCGGGAACTGGGCGAGGAGCCAGGCCAGCACGCCCGGATCGATCCCGGCATCTTTGCGCAGGGCGATCTCGAGATCCTGCTCGGGCGGAAATCCCGCCTTGTCGAGGAAATAGAGGTCGACGAGATCGCGGGGCTCGGAGCGCGAGAGGATGCAGGTCAGCTTGTTCGCGCGGAGGTCGGTGAGGGATTCGATGACGATCCCCTCGATTGGTGGTGGTGGCGCCGCGAGGTCGGCGACGGGCTCGTGGACGACATCGACTTCGATGCTGCTTCCACCCTTCTCGAGCTGTGCGCGCACGAGGTGCCCCACGTCGCGCTGCAGCTTGACCGCGATCCCCGCTTCCTCGGCCGCGCCGGGGAGACGCCCGACGAGGGCTCGCATGTCCGCATCACGTGCACGGATCTGGCTCAACGGCGGCCACTCGGGCGGAGGGAGCTCCAGCAACCAGGCCCACATCTGGCGAGAGCGCCCCAGGTAGCGGATCAGACGAGGCCAGAGCGCACGGATCTCGTCGGGCTGGACGAAGAGCCAGATGTCCCGGGTGTTGGCCTCGCGTAGAAGGGAACCCATCCAATATGCGCGCTCTTCCGGATCGGCCGAGGCGAGATGTTCCTTGAGACGGCCGACGGTGGCGTCCGTCCACCAAAGGAAATAGGGCCGCGCCGCGTCGTCGAGAAGAGACGGCGTGGTCGGCGGCAGGCGGCGAACCGGCGACGGGGACGGGGACGGAGGGCTGCTCATCGTGCAGTTTCTTCTGGAGAGCAACCCTACCACGACCGGGTGGGCCTCAAAACCGCCCACCCACCCCCATGCTCGGACCGAACAGCACCGCGTTCAGGAAGATCGGCGTGGTCGCCCGCCAGAACAGGCGGTAGGCGGGGTCTTGCGCGAAGAGGACGAGGGCTCCGGAGCCGCGGGGCTCCATGCCGACCAGGAGCGCGCCGGCCAGGCGCTCTTCGGCTTCGGGCCAGGCGAAGCCGGCGAGGACGGGATTCTCGTCGAGGGCCACCAGCACGTCCTTGCGCGGATCGCCGAACGGCTTCCAGACGGTGGACCCCTCGTAGAGGACCGGCGGCGCGGTGGCGAGGCCGGCGGTCAGGGGATGGAGGGGCTGCATCTGGGTGGCGAGGACGGCGCCGGGGGTGAAGATCGGCCTCCCGGCGAGCTCCTTCTCGACCGAGCTGTCGGGCGTCTCGGGATCTTCCCCGGCGTCTCCCTTCTTCTCGTCGGCCTTCGGCGGCTCCCAGCCTTTCACCGCGCTCAGGTCGTGCTCTTTCAGCCACTCGATCGCTTCTCCCACGGCGACGAGCACGCCGCCTCCCTTGACCCAGGCGTCGAGCGCGGCGCGCCCCTTCTCGCCGACCCGGTCTTCGTAGCTGCCGCTCGGCAGCACCAGGACGTCGAAATCGGCCAGATCGATCTGCCGCAGCGTCGCCACGTCGACCCGGTCGTGCGGGATGCCGGCCTGTTGGTCGAGGAGCGACCAGAGGAAGCCGAAGGAGGTGGAATCGACCCCCTCGCCGCTCACCAGGCCGATCCGCACCGGCCGCACCGCCGGCATGTTGTTGGAGCCGAGCGAGATCCCCTGGATCTCCCAGGAGGCGGCGACACCTTCGGCCGTGAGCTCGTCCGCCACCAGCAGGCCCTGCAACAGGTCTTTCAGGTCGTCGGGATTACCGAGCCGCGGGATGAACAGCGTGCCGGCCGGATAGCTCCCCGCCGGGCCGGTGAAGGCGGAGAGGGCGATGCGCTGCGACACCCCGCGCCGCCGCAGCTCGGCCGCGAGCCGGTAGGAGCCGAGCCCCTGCGGCGGCACCAGCCAGCCGAGGCGGCCGTCGCCGCGCAGCCCGGCCACCGGCTCGCCGAGCGGGCGCATGCCGGCGGGCTCGCGCGAGGCGACCCAGGTATCCACGTTGTAGGCGAGCGGCAGCGACCAGGCGGTGATGTCGTAGAACTCGGGGTCCAGGTTCGCCTCCAGCCGCCGGCGCTGCCGTTCGAGGAACGGCTCGTCCATGGGGGAGTCGAGCTCCAGGAGCGCATCGACCAGGTTGCCCAGCGGCTGCGCCGTGGAGACCGCGTAGGTCCCCGCCGCGAAGCGCCGCGGCGCCTCCTCGCCGCCGGTCAGGCGGCGCGCCGGCACCTCCTCGGCCTGGGCGAGCTGGCTGATCCGCACGCCGTGGAGCGCCAGCAGCTCGGCCAGCGACCGCGCCTCCTGCTGGTCGGCCGACCAGAGATAGACCCGCCCCGGGGCCCCGGCGCGCAGGCGGGTGGCCACGAAGTCCTGCCGCAGCTTCTGGGCGTTGCGCGCCGCGGTGCGCAGGGTGGCGAGGGAGGTCGTCAGGTGGCGGGCCACCCGGTCGGCCAGGGTCAGGACGCTGCCGTCCGGGAGCGCGATGGCCAGGCCGCCGCGCCCGCCGCCGGCCATCTCGTAGGTCATCCCCACGGCACCGCGCAGGCTCGGGTAGGAATCGCCATAGCCGGGATAGAAGAGGTCGTAGTTCTCGCCTTTGAAATAGACCCAGCCCATGCGGTCGAACGCCTCGGCGTTGCCGCGGCCGAAGGTCTCGAGCCAGGCGACCACCCGGCGGTCGATCCGCGGATGGACCGGATCGGCGGCCGGCGGGAAGAAGTAGCTCGACTCGCTCCCCATCTCGTGGAAGTCCACGTAGACGTGCGGCTCCCAGGTGCGGTAGAGGGCGATGCGCTGGCGCGTCTCCTGCTGGCTCATCCAGGCCCAGTCGCGGTTCAGATCGATCAGGTAATGGTTCGGCCGGCCGCCCGGCCAGGGCTCCCAGTGCTCGGCCGCGGCCCGGTTCGGGTTCGGCGCATCCCCCACGCGCTGGCGGAAGGAATTCACATAGCGCTCGCGGCCGTCCGGATTGACCAGCGGATCGATCAGGACGACCGTGTTGCGCAAGAGCTCTTCGGCCTCGCCCTGCCCGGCGGCGAGGAGATAGATCGTGGCGAGCGCCGCCTCGGCGGAGGAGGACTCGTTGCCATGGACTCCATACGCCAGCCAGACGATCGCGGGGAGCTTCTGGATCAGCTTCTCCCGCTCGCGTTCGGGGACTCCGGCCGGCTCGGCGAGACGCAGGTGGTCGCGCCGGATCTCGTCGAGGCGGGCCAGGTTCTCCGGCGTCGCGAGGGTCACCAGCCGGAGCGGCCGGCCCTCCGCGGTACGGCCGTATTCGGCGACCCGGACGCGCGGCGACACGGCGGCGACCGCATCGATGTACTCCAGCATGCGGTCCCAGGAGGTGAAGCGGGCGCCGAGCGGATAGCCGAGAAACGCATCCGGCCGCGGCACCTTGCCGTCGACGGCCGGCAGATCGAGGACCTCGCCGCGGGACAGAGGAGCGATCAGACCGGCAGGGCCGGACGTCTCCACCGCCGCGGCGGCGCCCGGGAGCGAAGAGGTCAGAAGGAGAATGGAGAGGAGCAGGAAAGCCTTGCGGAGCATGACAGGACAATCTCCCGGACCCCGGCAATGCGCCGGGAACGATGAAAAACCCGACCCGTGCACGGTCAGGTGGAAGCGACGCTCTCCGACGAGATGTTGAGCCGCTTCATCATCTCGTGGAGGGTGGTGGGCTTGACCTGCAGCAGCTCGGCGGCACGTTTCTGCACGCCGCCGCAGGCCTGGAGCGCCTTGATGATGATCTGCCGCTCGTACTCGCTGACCGCGTCCTTGAATGCGATGCCGTTGGCCGGCAGGGCCGGCGGCGGCAGACCGGCCGATTCAGGGGCGCGCACCGACGGCGGCAGGAGGTCCACGTCGAGCAGCTCGCCGGTCGAGAGGACCACGGCCCGCTCGATGACGTTCTCCAGCTCGCGGACGTTGCCCGGCCAGTGATAGTCGAGCAGCACCTGCATGGCGCGCGAGGCGATCTGGCGGATCGGCTTCTCGTTCTCGCGCGCGAAATGCGCCAGGAAGTGCTGGGCGAGGAGCGGAATGTCCTCGCTCCGCTTGCGCAGCGGCGGCAGGGTGACGACGATCACGTTCAGCCGGTAGAACAGGTCCTCGCGGAACAGCCCCTGCTGCACCGCGGCCTCCAGGTCGGCATTGGTGGCGGCGACGATCCGCACGTCCACCTTGATCGTTTCGATGCCGCCCAGCCGCATGAATTCCTTCTCCTGGATCACCCGGAGCAGCTTCGACTGGGTGTCGAGAGGGATGTTGCCGATCTCGTCGAAGAAGATGGAGCCGTTGTTGGCGATCTCGAACAGCCCTTTCTTGCTGGCGATGGCGCCGGTGAAGGCGCCGCGCATGTGCCCGAAAAGGTTGCTCTCCAGGAGGTCCGCCGGCATCGAGCCCGAGTTGACCGTGACGAACGGTCCGCTCGCCCGCCGCGAATGATGATGGATCGCCTTCGCCACCAGCTCCTTGCCGGTGCCGCTCTCGCCCAGGATCAGGATGTTGCTCTTGGACGGCGCGGCGAGGCGGATCAGGTCGTAGACCTGCTGCATCGGCTTGCTCTTGCCGATGATGTTGTCGAACCCGAAGCGCTGGCGGAGCTGCTCGCGCAGCGACTGGTTCTCCATCGTGAGGCTGCGCTGCTCCAGCCCTTTGTGGACGGTGAGCAGGACCTCTTCGTTCTTGAACGGCTTCGGGATGTAGTGGAACGCCCCCTCGCGCATCGCCTCGATGGCGCTCTCGATCGAGGAGTAGGCGGTGATCACGACCACCACCTGCTCGGGCCAGCGCTGCCGGATCTCGCGCAGCACCTGCATGCCGTGCATGCCGGGGAGCATCAGGTCGAGGAGGACCAGGTCGATCTCCTCGCGATCCAGGATCTCGATCGCCTCTTCGCCGGACCAGGCCGAGACGGTGTGATGCCCTTCTTTGCGGATGAGGACCGTCAGAACGTCCTGCAGGACCTCTTCGTCATCGACGATCAGGATGTTCATGCGGGCGTCTCGCCATGGCGGGGAAGCTCCACGACGAAACAGGCTCCCTCGCCGGGGCGGCTCTCGGCGCGCAGCGCTCCGCCGTGGCGGCGCACGATCTCCGAGCTGATCGACAGCCCGAGCCCGGTGCCTCCCCGGTTGAGCTTGGTGGAGTAGAACGGTTGGAAGACCGCCTCCAGCTTCTCCGGCGGAATGCCCGGTCCGTTGTCCTGGATGCGCACGGTGAGCCGGCCCTCGGCCGCCGCCAGCGCAATGTCGATCCGCCCCGGACAGCGCCCGTTGCCCGATCGCTCGGCAGCGGTGGGACCCGCCACCGCGTCGAACGCGTTGAGCAGCAGGTTGGTGAACACCTGCTGCAGCTCGCCGTCGCAGCCGAAGACCAGCAGGTCGTCGTCCGTGGCGCCCTCGGGCAGCTCCCAGGCCACCTCGACCCGCCGCTTTTCCAGCCGGTCGGCGAGCAGCTCGATGCTTTCGCGCAGCAGCGGGATCACCGCCACCGGGCGGCTCTCGTTCTGCCGCTGGCGCGCCAGCTCCAGGAGGTTGTTGACGATGCGCGCCGCGCGGAAGGTCTGCCGCTCCACCTTCTTCAGGATGTCGTAGTGCGGATCGCTCTCGGGCGTGTCGGCGAGAAGCATCTGGGCGTAGCTGGAAATTCCGGTGATCGGCGTGTTGACCTCGTGCGCGACGCCGGCCGCCAGCATGCCGAGGGCGGCCAGCCGCTCGTTCTCCTGCATGGCCTTTTCCATGGCGACCCGCTCGGTGACGTCGTGCACCACGAGGACCCGCAGGTCCTCGCGCCCGCACAGGCCGCCGGCGAACGCCGCCAGGCTCACCTGAAGGCTCCGCTCTTCACCGGAGGGGCTCTTCCAGCGCACCTCGCGCGGCAGCTCGCCGGGCGAGGGCAGCGGCGTCACCGGCAGGACGTCCGCGAGCTTGCGGCCGAGGAACGCCGGCCGCTCCAGGCCGGCCAGAGCGGCGAACGCCGCGTTGGCGGAAGCGATCCGCTGCTCCGGATCGAGCACCGCGATGCCGGCGGGCGAGGACTCGAAGATCCCCTCGGTATACCGCTGGAGGCTCTGCACCTCTTCCAGCCGCAGGTGGAGCTGCCCCATGAGCTGGGCGTTCTCGATCGCCAGCGCCGCCTGGTCGAGCAGGTGGCGGATCAGCTCGGTGTCGTCGCTGTTGAGCGGCGCCTGCTCCAGCTTGAACCCGGTCAGCGCGAGGCCGATCGACCGGCCGCGCAGGGTGAGCGGGAAGGCGTAGCGATAGCCGGCGGCGAACAGGCGCTGCTCCGCCGAGGGCGGCTCCATGGGGAGGGCCACGCCGGAGAGGCGGATCACGTCGCGCTGCCACACGTCGCCGAGCACGCCATAGGTGAGGCGCTCCGGCGCCGTCCCCTCGACGCGCACCGCCACCAGCGCATCCCCCTGGGCGAGCCAGAGGTTCGCCTTCTCGAGCTCGACGCCGTCCTCGATCTGGCGGAGCAGGTTGGTGCACAGGCGGCCGAGGTCGCGCTCATGGAGAAGCTCGCGGCCGAAGTCGGAGAGGGCGCGCCGCTTGCCGAACGCACCGCGGTACTGGAAGCGCTCGAGAGCCGAGGTGATCCCCTTGCGCGTCGGCACCAGCAGGCCGGCGATGGAGAGCCCGGCCACGAACATCAGGAGGTTGCGCGCCACCACCAGGTCCGGCGCGAGGCCGCGCGAGATCGCCAGGTTGATCAGCGAGAAACCGAGGATCCCGAGGAGCAGTGTGAGGGTCAGCGAGATCGTGTCGCGGACGATCACCTCAATGTCCCACAGCTTGTAGCGCAGGATCGCGTAGGAGAAGGTCAGCGGCACGAGCCCGAGCGGCAGCACCGCCAGGACGGTGATCACCTCGGGTCCGCGCAGGCCGGCGATGGCCGGCAGGCCGTAGAGCAGGAGGAACGGCAGGTAGCCGCCGCCCAGGCCGAACGCCACCCACTGCATCTGCCGCCGCTGCTCCCACGCCCGCCCCTGGGCCAGGCGCCAGCCGAGGACCGCCACCGCCGCCACGGCGAAGACCGCCAGGAGCGTCAGCTCGATCCGGTCGAGGAGGAACAACCGCCCGGGCAGCGGCCGGCCGAACAGCCAGTGCCCCCCGGTGAGCGCGAGGTCGAGCTCCAGGGTGAGGAGCGCGACGCCAGGCAGATAGAGGAACGGCAGAAGGCGCCGCACCCAGGCCGCACGCGGCGCCACCGGGAAGATCAGGAACAGGTGCAGGGTGAGCGCCGGCAGCAGGACCCGCGCCACCTTGTCTCCCACGTGGAGGGCGCGGTAGAGCGTGTCGGCCCCGCCGAGCGCCGTGGGCGTCGGGGTCACCAGGTAGAGGAGCGCCGAGGCGAGGCACCAGAGGTAGAACAGGAAGCCCTGCGCCGTCCCCTGCCGCAGCAGCGTGTACAGGCCGATCAGCAGGTAGGTGGCGCCGATCAAGGCCAGGATCAGATACGGGATGTCGACGTCCAGCGGCGGGCGCTCGTACTGCACCAGCACCGGGTCGAGCCCCCGCAGGACGGTCAGCGTGCTCTCCGGGCTCTCGCGCAGGTTTTGCGCCAGAACACCCGCCCCGGAGACCTCCCCTTTCCCCGCGATGATCAGGATCTGATCGCCCGGCTTGAGCCCCGTCCCCGCATCGGTCACCTGGAGCACCTGCACGCCGGCCCCGGTGGCGGACGCCTCGAAGCCCAGCGGCTGGAACGACTGTACCTTGCGGTAGACGCTCCAACCACTGAGTGCCACGGCGGCGAGCGCCAGCAGCAGCGAGACGGCGAGTCGAAGAGATCTGACGTTCATCGGGAGACCAATACCCTGGTCTCCTTCGGGAATAGCACTTTCTGTGCCATCGCAACGCATTTTTGAACCCGCCTCAAACCCCGATTTTCCCGCACTTTGAGGCGGCTCCATCCAGAAAAACGGACGCGATCCAAATTTCCGGATTCAATACTTTGATGGTGCAAGCGGTTCTTTCGCGAAATGCGCAAGTGGGCCCTCACCCCCGGCCCCTCTCCCATCCCCTCCCTTCCGCCGGGAGAGGGGGGACGCAGATTCAGCTTCTTTGACCATCCCCACCGATCGAGAAGACGGACTTGCCGGGGACAACGCCTATCCGGGAGAGTCACGGCGGATCCGGCAACGTTCCCCCTCTCCCGGCAGGGTGGGAGGGGATGGGAGAGGGGGCCAGGGGGTGAGGGGCCTCTCAGAACTTCACGGCGATGCCGCCCATCAACCGGCGGCGCAGCTCGTCGTCCTGCGAGGCGACGTTGCCGCGGCTCAGCTCCATGTTGAGCTGGACGGCCCAGTCGGCGGTCAGGTCCATCAGGAAGCCGAGGTCCTGGGTGAGCTGGAGGCGCAGGCGCTCGATGTCGACCTCGGCGGCCGGTCCTTCTCCGTTGGCCGGCTGCAGCTCCTGGGAGAGGTGGTGGAAGGCCACGAAGACGCCCGTCGAGGAGCCGAGGAACTGGGTGTCCAGCGAGGTGACCAGGTAGCGGACCTGGTTCTCGTAGGAGCGCCGGTCGGCCGCGATGAAGGTGCCGCCGCCGCCCGTCGCCAGGCTGGATTCGAGACGGGTGAGAACCCGGGGGCCGATCTTCTTGGTGAGCTCGATGCGCATCTCGGGGAGGGAGTCGCCGCGCACCAGGTAGAGGCTCTCGGAGTGGTCGAACAGCTCGTTGCTGAAGTAGAGGCGGAGCGTCTCGCCGATCTCGCGGTGGCTGGCGGAGAAGGAGAGCGACTCGTCCTCGCCGAGCTGGCGGGAGAGGCCGACCTGGTAGCAGGCCGAGCTCCCCTGCTCGCAGAGGTCCGTCTCCTCGAACAGCGAGGGGAGGAAGTCGAGCTCCTGGCGCTTGTCCTCGACCACCCGGCGGCTCGCGCTGCCGCGCGCCTGCCAGTTGGCGCCGAGCTGGAGGACGATGCCTCCCTGCGGCATCAGCGACAGGCTGCCGTCCGACAAGGTGCTGTAGAGGCCGTACTCCAGCAGCACCGCGGGGCGGAGGCTCACGCCGCCGTGCCCGTAGGCGTCGATGCTCTCGGAGACCGGCATCTCGTCCGGCCGGGCCGAGGTGGAGAGGCCGAACTGCCGCTCGCGGTAGCGCAGGCCGGTCTGCAGCATGTTGCGGTCGCCGAGGGACGTGGTGTACGCCCCTTCCAGCCACCACGTCTGCGAGGCCTCCGGGATGGCCAGCGGGCTGATCGGACCCTGGCGGTGGTAGTTGTTCTCCGCCGTGTATTGCGCCGAGACTTCGGAGCGGCCGTTCTCGCCGACGTCCTGGGTCCAGTTGAGCTTGTAGTGCTCGAAGTCCATCGGCCCCATCTCGTGCCCCTCGTCGCGCCCGGCGAGCCGGTTGCTCAGAGAGGAGACGGTGAGCCGGCTGGAGCTGCCGTGGGCCAGGTCGAGCGACAGGGCGCGGGCCTGGCCGCCGCCCCCGGGACCGCCGATCGTCATCGGGTTGCCGCTGAGCTGCCAGAAGCTGCCGCGCACCCCGACCTGCGTCTGGCCCACCATTCCCTTGATGCCGACGCCGGCACCGGAGACGAGCCCGTCGGCCGAGGCGATCTGGTCGACCCCGGTCATCGCCTGGAAGTCGGTGCGGAAGCCCTCCAGAGCCCCCACCTGGGTCAGGTCGAGCCGTCCGCCGACGTCGAATGGTTCGAGCCGGGCGAGCTGCACCGCGGTCTTCTCCCCCTGGTCGATGTCGCGCAGGACGTCGCCGGGGATGCGCGAGCGGGCCATCCAGAAGTCGTCCTCCTGCGACGCGGAGCCGCCGGACGGACGCTCGGTGAGCTGCAGCTCGACGAACTGATAGTTCTGCGCCGCGGTGCGGGTGAGCATCACCACGACGGGGACGAAGCCGGGTTTGTGGGCGATGATCTTGTAGAGGCCTTTGGGCAGGTCCTGGAACAGGAAGTTTCCCTTGGTGTCCGTCAAGACCTTGCGGATGCTCAAATCCGCGAGCTGGTAGGCATAGACGCCCGCCGCGGGCAGCGGCGACGCCTCTCCGAGGACGCGCCCCCCCACACCGGAGCGGCCGGCGCGCGGACTCTCTCCGCCGCCCGTACCGGCTCGGACAGCCCCGGCCACGAGGACCAAAGCGAGAAAGAGCGGTAAGGATCTCCAGGCGGTTTTCATGGCACTTGCCCCCATGATCCCAGGACTGTACGCCCCCTTGTCAATTCCTGTCAATCGGGGGGACGCTTCTCGTCACTTCGCCCTGCTCACAAAACGAGCAGAGGAATGCCCATGTCCAAGGCCCAAGACCAAGGATCACTCCACTCTGTAGGTGACCGCGTCGGACCGTCCCAGGTCGTCCGTCACCACCAGCCGGTGCTCGCCGCGGACGCTGTCCAGGAACCGGCTCTCCTGCGGCCCGGCCGCCGCGACCAGCGCACCGTCCTGGTACCAGAACAGCCGCGACACCCCCGCATCCGCCTGGGCGACCAGGGGGATCCGCTGGTACTCCGCTGGAGCGTCCCGCCGCAGCCGGTAGGCCGTGGACCCGTCCGGCGAAACGATCCGCGGCGGCTCCCCCAGCGGCACCCCCTGGCAGGCCGGCGACAGGGGAGGCGGCCCCTCGACCGGATTCCCCTGCGCCCGCCACCACGCCAGCAGCTCGGCCGGCGGCACCGTGAGCAGCCGGAACGCCGTCCGCCGCCCCGCCAGGCAGTCGCCCGCCAGCATCTCGCCGGTCGCGGCATCGACCAGCACCCGCCGGTGCCACGAGCAGGGAGCGAGCCGCGACCGCTCCGCCAGGACCGGAACCCGCAGCCGCGCCGGGCACCAGGGACCCGGCAGCTCATGGCTCACCGCGCACACCTCGATCATCTCCGGAGGAATGGCCTCGGGAGCCGGAGCGACCCCGTCCGGATCGATCGACCGGAACAGGTCGAACAGCAGAGGCCCCGCATGCTGGCTCCCCGAGATCCCCTGCCGCGGCCGGCCGTCGAAGTTCCCCACCCAGACCCCGATCGTGTACCGCCGCGACGTCCCCACCGCCCACGCATCGCGATGGCCATAGGACGTCCCCGTCTTCCACGCCACCCCCGGCACCCCCCGCGTCAGGTCCCAGGCCTCGGGAAGATCCGGGCGGCGGACGTCGGTCAGGATGCGGAGCACGGCTCCGGCGGCTTCGGGGGAGAAGAGGCGGGCCCCCTCCCCCTGGCCCCCTCCCCCGCGGAGCGGGAGAGGGGGAACTTCCAACTGACCATCAGAAGCATTCTCCGGGTAACTTCCGGCCGGGAGGGGGCGCCCTCTCCCGCTTTGCGGGGGAGGGTCGGGGAGGGGGGCCTCCACCCACCGCAAAGGCCTGTAAACCCCCCCCTCCGCCAGCGTCGCATACAGGTTCGCCAGATCCACCAGCCGCACCTCGCCGGAGCCCAGGACGAGCGGCAGGCCGTAGTGCTCCGCCGGCTGGTCGAGGGTCTCCAGGCCGCCGCGGACGAGCAGGCGGTGGAATTCGGGCAGCCCGATCCGGGCGAGGAGGCGGACGGCGCTCGCGTTGAGCGACTGGATGAGCGCGTCGCGCACGGTGACCAGGCCGCGGTAGCGCTCGTCGTAGTTCTCGGCCACGTAGCCCGAGAAGTCGGTGGGGACGTCGAGCAGCCAGGAGTCGGGGATGACCAGCCCCTGGTCGAACGCCATGGCATAGAGGAACGGCTTGAGCGTCGAGCCGGGCGACCGGCGGGCGACCGCGCCGTTCACCTGTCCCTGCCATGCCGCCTCGCCGAACCCCGCCGAGCCCACCAGCGCCCGCACCGCCCGCGTCTCGTTCTCGATCACCACCACCGCTGCATTGCCGATCCCCGTCGCCCGCAGCTCGGCGATGCGGCGCGCCACCTGCTCCTCGGCGATGCTCTGGAGGTCGCGGTCGAGCGAGGTCCGGATGCGCGCCTGCCCCGAGAGCTTCCGCGCCGCCAGCTCGCTCAAGTGAGGCGCCAGGAACGGAGGGCGCCGCCGCTCCGTCGGCAGAGGCTCCGCCCGCGCATGCTCGATCTCGTCCTGAGGAAACACCCCGCGCTCCGCGAGCTGCCGCAACACCCGGTCGCGCGCCGCCCGCGCCTCCTCCGGATGGACCGTCGGGTCATACCGCACGGGAGACCGGGGCAGAGCCGTCAAGAGGGCGATCTCCCCGAGAGACAAACGGTCGGGGCTCTTCCCGAAGTAGAACCACGCCGCCGCCCCCACCCCCTCGACGTTGCCGCCGTACGGCGTCAGGTTCAAGTAGATCTCCAGCAGCTCGTCCTTCGAATACCGCGCCTCGAGCTGCAAAGCCCGGAAGCTCTCCCACACCTTGGCCCCGAACGTCCGCGGCCCCGGCTCGACCATCCGCGCGATCTGCATCGGAATCGTCGAAGCCCCCGACACCACCTCTCCCGCGCGCAGGTTCGACCACGCCGCGCGAAAGACCGCCACAGGATCGACCCCTAAGTGATGGCGGAACCGCTGGTCTTCGGATGCGACCAGGGCCTCCGGCAGCTCCGGAGGGAGCTCCGAGAGGCGGACGGGGAAGCGCCAGCGGTGGTCCGCCGGCAGGAAGAAGCGGAGCGGCTCGCCGGTGCGGTCGGTGACCACGATCGCTGGAGGACGATTCAGGGCTTCCCAGGGGAAGGGGAAGGCAAAATTCAGGAGCAATAAGATAAGGAAGGGCGCGGCGAGGACGAGGCTCGCGCGGAGAAGGCGGCGTCCCCCCTTCCCCCCCTCCCCGTCCCTCCCCCGCGTAGCGGGAGAGGGCGCCACCGCCCGCCCCGAAGTTAGCCTTGAAGACCCCTCCTCGGGTACCTCTGGGTGGGAGGTGGCGCCCTCTCCCGCTACGCGGGGGAGGGACGGGGAGGGGGCGGGCGGGTGGCTCACTCCCGCAACCCCACCTCCACCTCCCCCCGCGCCCCGGTCGCCCGCACCGCCGGGTCGTACATCGCCTCGGCATGCACCGGCGGCAGCCGGAACTCCCCGGGCGTCACCGCCCGCACCAGCGAGTAGTACGTCTGCCAGGAATTCGGCGGCAGGTTCGTGAAGACCAGAATCCGGTCGTCCCGCAGGTCCATATAGGAAGGCCGCAGGTTCGCGTCGGTGATCCAGGGCAGCTTTTCCGTCGTCTCCAGCCGCGGGTTCTCCACCTCCAGGCCACTCGGCAGCAGGTTGACGATCGCCACGTTCTGCACCGGCCCGGCGACGCTCCGCACCCGGGTCTTCACCACCAGCAGGTCTCCCTGCTTCACGCTGTCCAGATCCACCGCCTTGCCTTCGCGGGTCAGGATCTCGCGCTCGACTTCCAGCCCGGCGGTCTCCGGCTTGAAGGCGGCATCGGTCGGGATGCCCCGGGTCAGCAGGTGATAGAAGGCCGCGCCTTCGCGATAGCCGCCGTCCATCCGGATCTGCACCGGCCCGGCCCCCGGGATCGCGAGCTTCACCGGCGTGTTGCCGAACGAGCCGACCTTCTTACCTGCGACGAAGACCGACCCGCTGTAGGCCGGCTGGCGGGCCTGGCGCTGGGCGAGCTGGCCGAGGGCGAGGAGGGCCCAGCTCTCTTCCTGGGTGGTCCACTCGCCGATCTCGCTCACGTCGCGCGTCAGGCGGGCCACCAGGGCGGAGACCTGGGGATGATTCGGCGCGGCATCCAGCAAGGCCATCAGCACGAGCGCCCGGTTGCGGATCGGCGAGCCGACCAGCCCTCCGGTCTGCCGCTCGATTCGCTCGACCTCGCCCAGGTTGGCCAGCAGGTCCCCCACCGCCCGCGGGTTGCCGGCGGCCGCGTAGGCTGCCGCGAGCATGGAGCGCGATTCGACCTTCATGTTCTTCGCCTGCTTCGTGCGCAGGTAGTCCATCGTCCCCGTGTCCGGCTTGCCGGCGCGGGCGAGGATCCAGAGTCCGTAGGTGGCCCGCGTCAGCTCGTCGCTGCCGTAGGCGGACTTCGCCTTCACCTGGCTCGCCACCCAGCGGAGCGCGCCGTCGTAGAGCGCGTTGTCCACCGGATGCCCCGCCCGCCGCGCCTCCACCAGGAAGTGCGTGGCATAGAGACTCCCCCACGGCCAGACCTCCCGGCCGCCCGGCCAGAGCGCGAACCCGCCGGTGGGGAGCTGCATCGTGGCGATCCTGCGCACACCGTCCTGCACCATCGCCGCCGGGTCCCCCTTCCCCTTCTTCGGATCGAACAGATCCGGCTCCAACGCGCGCGCCAGATCCCCGATGTAGACCAGCGGGAAGACCGAGGAGGTCGTCTGCTCCAGGCAGCCATAGGGGTAGTGCAGCAGGTGCTCCAGCTTGCCCGAGAACTGGACCAGCGGCAGCGGACCGATCCGCAGCTCACGGCGGATCGTCTCCGGCCGGTATCCCCCGGCGTCGGCCGCTCCCAGCTCGGTCACGGCCTTCGCCGCCCCCGCCTCCTCCCTGGCGATCGGGAACAAATCCGCCCGCACCGGCACCCCGGTCACCGACCGCGTCCGCTCTCCGTTCCCGCTCGCCGTGGCCGTGAACCGCGCATCCCCCGGGGCATTCCCCGTCCGGACCGCGAAGTAGACCGTGGCCTCGCGGGCATTCTCGACCGGCACCGTTTGCGTCGCCGGCCCATCGAGCCGCGCCGCTCCCTCCACCGCCAACGCCACCTGCACCTGCGCGGTCCGCCCGGTGTCGTTGCGCACCGTGATCGGCACTTGCAGCTTCTCCTCGAACGAGAGCACCCGCGGCAGCGTCGGCAGGATGACGATCGGATCGCGCACCCGGGCCATCTCCTGGGCCGATCCGAAGCGGTCGCCGTCGATCGCCACGGCCATCAGCCGCAGCGCTCCCTGGAAGTCGGGGAGGCGGAACGTCACGCGGGCATTCCCCTCCGCGTCCGCCGTCACCGGCCCGGACCAGAACGCCACCGGCTCCACCCGGCGAATCCCCTCCGTCCGCACGTACTGCGACGTCCCCTCCTCGCCCTCGCCACCGCCGGGGGGCGCCGGCCGCACCTCGGGGAGGAGCAGGCCGAACGTGTCGTGCGACGAGACCCCGAGGGCCAGCCGCCGGTAGAAGTACTCGAACGGATCGGGCGTCTTCTGGGCGACGAGCTGGAGGATGCCCTCGTCCACCGCCGCCACCGTGACCACCGCGCCCGGCCGCGTCTTCACCCCGACCGCGAGCTCCGATCCGGGCCGGACCTCCTCCGGCGCCTCGATCGCCGGCGCCAGGCGGTTCGACGCGCGGGCCACCGGGATCGGTACGGCTCCGAAAGCGCGCCCCGCGGACCCCGGCTCCAGATCGCCGACCTTCCGCACCAGGGTGGCCGTGATGTAGGCGTTCGGCCGGTAGTCCGCCGTGATCGGCACGTCGATCGTCGCCGTATTGCCGTCCAGCGTGTGGACCTGGACGTCCATCACCCGGTCGCGCTCCACGGTGAGCAGGAGCTTCCCGGAGAACGGCGCCCGCACCTGTACCCGCGCGACGTCACCCGGCTCGTACTCTTCCTTGTCCAGGATCAGCTCCAGGCGGGACGGATTCTTGAGCGCCCAGGGGGACGAGCCCCAGCCGGCCACGAACACCTCGATCTCGGCCGAGGCGCGGGTCACCGGATCGGTCAGCACCACCCGGTAGCTGCCGAAGTCGCGCGGCGCGAAGTCGAATTGCCCGCGGGACTTGCCCGCCGCGACCGTCTTCGTCGCCACCAGCGACGGATCGCGCGTCGACTCATAGCGGAACCCGCCGCCGGGCACCCGGCGGAGCACCGTGTTCCAGTTGTCCTTGTAGAGATCGGCGCGCAACCCGCCCGAGGCCGTCTCCTTGCCGTCGGGCGAGACCGCCACGTACTCCAAGGGGATCGGCTGGCCCGGCTGCGGATACCCCTCGCCGAGGCGGCGGAGGCCCACGTAGACCGGATAGGGATGCACCCGCAGCCGCGACATCGCCGACACCCCGCGCCCCCCCTGCTCCTGGACGCGCGCCGTCACGATCGCCTCCAGCGACGACGGCACCGGCGCACCCGCCGGCATGGTGACCTTGAACGACGCCTTGCCATCCAGGTCGAGCGTCCCCTGCGAGGCGAGGATCTCCCGTTCGTCCAGCTTGCGTTCCGCATTCCGGAACGAGAACGCCTCGAACCCCTTGGGCGCGAAGTCCGCATCCACCAGCCGCACCCGGGTATCGACCGGCAGATTGGCCGCGGGCGGACCGAACAGATACTTCCCGCGCACCTCGTACGCCAGCTCCTCGCCGGGACCGAGACGCGCGGCCGGCGCGCCTGATCCGGTCGCGATCTCGACCCCGATGCGATCCGGGACGAACTCCTCCACCTGGAACCGGTACTGGCCGATGACCTTCTCGGCCACGACCATCTCCAGCGTGTGGTGGCCGGTCAGCGAGAACCCGGGCAGGTCGAGCGTGAACGGAGCGAGCCCGCGGTCATCCACCCGCACCCGCCGCGTCTCCAGCTCGCGCCCCTGCGGATCGCGATGGCGGAGCACCGCCGGCATGGCCGGAGGAATCTGCAGGCTCCCGTCGCGCACCACCGCCAGCCCCTGGAGCGTCTCGCCCGGCCGGTAGAGGTCGCGCTGTCCATAGAGATAGGCCTGGTACCCGGCTCCCGGAGGCTCCGCCCCGCCCACGTCGAGGCCCGCCGTATCGATCCGCATCGAGTCGACGAGGAGGAAGGTGAAGTCCTCTCCCTTCTCGACCGTGATCAGATACGGAGTCCCCTTCGCGAGGGCCTTCGCATCGCGCATCCGGAAGAAGCCCGCCCCATCGGTCCGTCCCTGGGCGAGCGTCTGGTTCTGGTCCGACACGAGGGTGACGAGCGCGCCCTCGATCGCCGACAGGTCGCGGAACGACGAGATCTGCACCAGCAGCTCGCCCGGCGCCTTCTTGGCGACCACGCCGAGATCGGTGAGGAGCAGCCACCGCTGTTGCGCCTCGTAGTCGTCCGGCTTGCCCACCGAGACGCGGTAGAGGCCGGGCTGGTCCGGATCGACCCACCGGTCGAGCGTCAACGGCGTGATCTTGCGCTGGTTCCGTCCCCCTCCAAGGTCGAGAGCCGTGTCCTTGAGCCGGTCGCCGAGCGAGTGCTGGATCTCGTCGAACCACCCGGTCGCCTCCTCGAAGCCGCCGGCATATTGAAAGAGGAAGAACAGGTTGTTCCGGTACACCCGGTCGATCGCCAGGCGCACCCGGGGGAGGTTGACGCTCTCCAGGTTGACCGTGTGATTGCCGCTCGCGGAGAGGAACATCCCCTCGCTCTGAAACGCCACGGACGGCTCCAGGTCCGGCAGCTCGACGTCCGCCGCGTACTCCTCGGGGAGCACCGCATCGTCCGCCGCCGGCATCCCCTGCCCGATCGTCAGCTTGTAGGTCGACCCCGGCTTGAGATCCCCGGTGACCAGCAACTCGTTGCGGTCCGCGGACAGCCGGATCTTCGCCTGCGGCGAGATCTTGAGATACGGCTCCGCGAGAGCCGCCGACACCGGCGACGAGAACGTGACCTTGATCGTCGACTCCCGGAGCCCCGGCGTCGCCTCGACCCCGCGCACCGCCAGCCGCGTGCTCGACCCGACCGGCACCTCCTGGACGAAGTCCTTGCCGAGAGGAGCATTGCCATTGGCCGGCGTCATGTCCCCCGCGATGACGAGGCGCGCCGTCCGCTCGTCCTTCTCCCGCTGCACCGCCTCCGTCCGGAACCCGATCGTCGGGCTCTCCCACGACGTCTCGAGAGTCACCTGAAGAGGCTTCCCCGCCTTGGGGTCCTCGAGCCGGATCCTGGCCGCCAGGACCTCCGGATTGACCGGATAGTTGAACCGGATCTCCCCCCGGAACACCACCTTCGCCTTCCCCTCCAGAGCCGGCTCCTCGACCACGTCGATCCCCTCGACGAGGAACTGGTCCGTCCGCACCGTCACCGTCGTCGAGCCCGAGAAGACCTGCCCCGCCTTGAGCAGCCGTTCCGGGATCAGGTCGATCTTGTACTCGCTCGCCACCGGAAACCCGCCGCTCGGCTGAAACCGGAGAGCGTTGGTGTCCTTCCACTTCCAGGACCCGCCCAGCCCCGGCGCGATCGTCGCCGGAGGGGGATCGAGGATCTGGTCCACCTTCCCCTCTCCCAAAGGCCGGTCGAACAGGATGTCCGCATACTGCCGGTTCTGCCGGTCGACGGCCACGTCGAACACCGACACCGTCTCCCCCCCACCCGCCCGCACCCGCGCCAAAGCGGCCGAGAGCGGCTCGCGGAACGCGTAGCCGGAGACGGCGACGAGGAGGAGAGAGACGACCAGAAGGGCGATGTCCTTGCCGCTCCACGGACGGGTCCGGAGGGCACGAAGGGCGGTGGCGATCTTGTCGCGAAGGGGGGCGGGGGCGTTGGACATGGGCGGGGGGGCTCCTTGGGGTATGAGCCTATAGGCTATACCAGGAGCGTGCCGCGGTGCCGCTCTCCCGAGGGGGTCTACGAAGCCTGTGCCCCCATCTCGGATGGTTGAAATCCTCCTTCTTTCCACCTATCCTCCTGCCATGGCTCTGAACATCAAAAGCCCGGAGGTCGAGGAGCTCGTCGCAGTGGTCTCTGCAATGACCGGCGAGAGCAAGACGGAAGCTGTCCGTCGAGCTCTGGCTGAGCGCCGTGATCGCCTCAACCTCCAAGGCGCACGTCCCGAGCGCGGTGGTGCCTTCCTCCGTTATCTCGAGACCGAGGTGTGGCCGAAGGCCCCGGCGGGTCAATTGGGCCGCCGGCTCAGCCGCGAAGAGGAAGATGAGATCCTTGGCTACGGGCCGGAGGGCGCATGATCCTCGACAGCTCCGCCATTGTCGCGATCGCGTTGCGGGAGCCCGGCTATGAAAAGCTGCTCGACAAGCTGCGTTCCGCGGAGACCGCCGGTATCGGCACCCCGACCCTCACCGAGGCGGGGATGGTGCTGTCGGCACGCCTTGGGATCGAGCCGCAGGCGCTGCTGGACCGCTTTCTCCGTGACTTTCGAGTGATGCCGGTGGTTTTTGGAGAGCAGCATTGGCGAGAAGCCCTGGAAGCCTTTCGCCGCTTTGGCAAGGGGCGGCATCCGGCCGCTCTCAACTTCGGCGACTGCCTGAGCTATGCCGCCGCCCGGCTCGCCGGACATCCTCTCCTCTTCGTCGGCGACGACTTTCCCCGAACGGACATCGACGCCGCCTGAGTGCATGCTCCAACGCCTTCCTCCGGGGAAAGGCGCTGGAGAAGGGGGAGTCGCAGAGCCGGGAGGTCGTGTGTGGGGACAGCTCCAGGGACCGGCGTCAGGCAGCGGCGACTTGCATCTGCTCCCGTAAGAGTGTCTCCGGCGCAATGTCAGCGCCGTTTGGCTGGCCTACAGCGGATGGATCTCGACTCGCATCAGTTCGTTCCCAACGGACGCCGGTCAGGACTCATCCCCGGTTCGGAACGGCTTGCGGGAGCTCGCTTTCGACTTGGCCACCAACTCCTGAAACCTGGGGTTCGATTCCAGCAGCTCGTCCGTCAAGGAATCCTCTTCGTCGGGCTCCAGCGGCAGAATGGCCAACAGGCGCTGATCGGGCAGTTCTACTACAAGAGTCTGGCCGGACCCGGCGCACTCATCAAGAGTCTTCTCCAGGTCTTTCTCCAGTCGGCTCAACTGGATGGTCTTGATCCAGCGCATCTGTTCCGCTCTGAGCCTCCGCCCTGCGGGCGACGATCTGGCCCCTGTCTACGGCCGCATTCTTGCCCATCTGCAAAAGCCGGGCAAGTCGATCGCGACGATGGACCTTCTGATTGCGGCGGCCGCCCTGCTGGACGAAGCACCGGTCGTCACCCGCAACCTGGATCATTTTCAGCGGGTACCCGGTCTCGAAGTGCGGGCCTACTGAATCCTGGAAAGCCCCCACTCCCGGGGGACCGGGAGTGCGGATGGCCATGCTCCAGCGCACCTTGCGCGCATCTCCTGAGCCCAGGACCACTTCGCCGGCCTCCGGATGGACCGAGATGAACGATACGAAAGAGCCGCGCTCCTCCTCAAGGTACCGGCGCGCGCCCCCCTGGGAACGCTGGCGTCTCGCCGGCATTCAAATTCAATGGGCCGAAGGCCCGGCCTTCTGGGACGGGGGCCGGGAGACGATGCTCCCGGTGTCCGGGCAGCCTTGAGTACAACGCCTTCCTCCGGGGGAAGGCGCTGGAGAAGGGGGAGTCGCAGAGCCGGGAGGTCGTGCGGCTGAGCCCGCTCCCCTGCTGGCAGCACCTGACGGCGGAGGTGTATCGAGGCCGGATCGCGGAGATGGTGCGCGAGATCAACGAGTCGGCCGCGGCGTCGCGGGCAGAGTCGCTGATCGCGACGCTGGGAGCGGACGGCGTGCGGGCGCAGAACCCGGAGACCCGGCCGCGGAAGATCAAGAAGTCGCCGACGCCGTTCTGCCACGCTCTGCGGAAGACGGTTCGGAAGGCCCTGTGGGAGGCCTATGGGATGTTCGTGGCGGCATTCCGCGAGGCGGCCGACGGACCGGGCCGAATACCAACGGGCACCGAGCCCAAGGCGCCTCGACCGGGGAATCGCTGACAATAGCTTGACTTCGTCCCCTCGCTTGAAGTACAATTGTTACTGTCACGAGAATGTAGCCTAGTCGTCTACCTGAAAGCTCTCAGTCCGGCAGGGAGGGAGGTACCTGGGCCAAGCCTCGATTCTGAGCGGAGCGAACGGTTGGCATCCGAGCATCTTACTCTCGCGGCCGCTTCCGTGCTTCGCTCACGCATTTTGAGATAATGAGTCGGGATTTTTTGAGCAAACACTTAACGGTAGCTACTCCGGGAGAAGGCGGAGTGTCTCAAGGGCACGGTTGAGTCAAGGAGGCTGCATCTACTCCCAACCTACGGTTCCCATCCGCCAAGGGGGGAGGGAGGCGAAGGTGAATAAAGTGCCGACGGCGGGCGGCTTTTTGGGAAGGGGAAGGGTTTTGCCTAAAAGGGCGGCTCCGCCGGTATCTATCGCCCTATTGCTACCCTGCCCATAGCGATGCTAGAGGGCGCCGAACATCAAGAGGTCTATACGAGAGTTGCCGAGGGTTAGAAAAGATGTCTACCGGTCGAGATCACCAATTTTCCGTCCTCATTCGCAAGCAATTACTATCAACCCTCGATAGGGTAGTATCTATTGTTTTGAAGCCATTCAGTCAGGCCAACACGCTAGGAGCGTACTCGACTCGTGGCTACATAGCGCTTGGAATCTTCTCAGCCATCCCGTTCTTGTATCTTTGGGGAAACGGGACTCTCAATTACCCGTTGAGCCGTGCTCCTGAGCCGCTTCGGCTGCTCTACCGGTTCATCGTTGATCGACTAAGCCTCGGATTCTTTCCAGACTCTCTCATGCCAATCGTTGCCCTGCCGTTTCTTGTGTACATTGCGCTGGGAAGCTGGAGCGGGCCCCGGACTTGGCTCGGCGAACGTTTCGCCAATCTCGTGTTTTACATTGCTAATCAGTTCATAAACTTGGGCGAGTGGTGCATCGAACATAGGTGGTCATCTTTGGGGATCATAATTGTCCTGGTTGCCCTGCTTTCGGTGGGACTATATGAGCGAGTGGAGGAGAGAAACTTCGAGCGCATGATGCACAACGACTTCGAGGACTGGGTGACGCACGTTGATGATTTCGTTGATCAGAACTCCGTTTCCCACTTTGAGGACGAGAGGTATAGGCACGTCAAGACTTTTTGGCGGAACAGCTTCAATTCACTGGAGCACCTGCCCGGAGGCTATCGACATCCAGCTATTTACTTAGAACAAATGCTTGGCATTCTTTATCTGAAGCCGGAGGCGCCGCAGCCTTCCTGGGGTGACCACCTTAGAAATAATCTAGATAAACTAGAGAGCTGCATGGCAGAATGTCGTCGAAATTCGCGAGAGGCCAAGAACGACGACGAACTGCGGGCCTGGTCCCTAATGAATATATTAATGGGGAGAATTCACGTTCGACTTGCCGAAGGTAACGATGATCCACGTGAACTCATACCTGCACTCTCGTATTTCTCCGCTGTGAATTTTGACCGCTACCATGATTCCGCCACGAATGGAAAGGGAACTGTTTATGCGCATGCATTCAGCGCTTATCTAGAGGATCCCCTACCGGGAGTCCAGCGGCCTTCCATTAGTGAAATCTGCCCAAGCGCATACCAGTGCGCAGTTGAAGCTCTTAGGGCATATGAGGAGGCGGCAGAGGGCCATCAACCGTGTTCGTTCCATGCCAAACGCAAGACAAACAATATCGTTGACCTCTTAAGCCGGATAGGCATGCACTATTCGGAGGTAGTGCGGCATGCGAAGACCTGGCCTCTCGAGAGTTGGATGGCAACACCCACCTCGTTGGCAGAGGGAATACATCTCAGAATTAACGAGATGATGGCGTGCAACGATCGCGGCCCGTTTATTTCGAGTGTTTTTGTGACGGCGGCTCAAGGGTTCGGCGCTTCCGCACAACTACGCAAGATTGACGGACGAGACTCAGAGCTTGATATCGCATCAGCCGGTCTTTATCTCCGGCTAGCAAATAGCTTCGAGGGAAGCAACAGTTCAACTTGGGAGTTGCAGTACTTTTGCCCGCTTCTTCGCGAAGACAAAACGCGCAAAACATTGCTTGACTCGATAAACCGCTCTTTCGATGGACTTCCAAGTAGTGCTCCTTTGATCCAACGGCTTGAGCAGCGGTGCCGGTGAGAGAGGGTCCAATGACTGATATTGAAGCCGCTCTCTCGGCCCACGTTAAGGATGGTGCAATAAGGCGTCACTTCCTTTCCGTGTGGCCAGTCATAGAGATGATTCTTGAGGCTTTTTCCAAGGCTACCCGCCTGCCTATCTTCGTATACTGGGATGGAGTAAAGGTCTTTCAATCCTCGGCGGAGACAATGCCTGCCTTTTGTTCCGCAATGCTGGCTTCTCGGGAAATGGCGTTGCGCTGCGTTCATGACGGCGGCAAGCGTGCCCTCCTGGTTGAGCCCGAGATAACTGAGGGCGTGCAACTCTGTCATGCCGGAATGCTGAACGGCCGGTGCGAAATTGATGTAAGCGTGGGCCGTTTAGTAGTACTATTCGGATCTGTAGTATCGACCGCCGAAGAGGCTCTGAAGCGACGCGGAGAGATCGTAGCCTTGGCGGCCGAGCAATCTGAGGCGATGGCCGCCAGGCTCAGGAGTTCAGATTCTCCCCAGGAGAGGTTCGTGGAGATTGCGCCATCTGGCGCATCCTTAATGAATGCAATAAAAGTGATTATTGAGCGCCTCGTCGATGCAACGGTAGAATTTCGATCGCTCACGATTAATATGGCGCATGAGCTAAGCCTCATAATGGTAGGGTTGGGGTTGCTCGCGAAGCTCGAGGAGCTTGAGCCGCAGGATGAGCAGGAATCGAAAAGAGTTCGGGCGCATATCGTAGCCGAATCAAAGTTGGGGCTTTACGTGGTGCGAAATTTCCTGTCTCACGCAAGCGAGGACCGCTATCGCCAAGCTGTCAGAACCCGTTTCTCCGAGTTGGACTTGGCCGCTCTTGTTCTCGAAATGATCGATCTCCACCAGCTCAAAGCGCATGAAAAAGGTTTAGTCTTTGATGCGACGGGACTCAACAGCACGCCCAAGATTAAGGGACATGAAGAGGAAATTAGACGCCTTTTGCATAACGTCCTCAGCAACGCGGTGAAGTACTCCTACCGATCAGTCCACGACGCACAAAGAGTTATCAGAGTCAAATCAAGGGTACCCTACGACCCAGGATACAGATCTCGCAGACTTTCCATACGTTTCGAAAATTACGGACTAGGATTGATGGAGCAAGAAACTGCACTTGCGACGAAACCCGGATTTCGCGGAGCACAGGCAGTCGCCGAAGTTCCGATCGGTTCAGGGATAGGCTTATCGGAGGCGCACAAGATAATGCGACTTCATGGCGGCGACATGAAGATAAGCTCACGAGCCCTTCATGAATCTACCGATCGAGGCGCGACCTACTTGACGGCCGTCGACCTAATTTTTCCATATTGAGGATCAGGAGAATGGGAACTAGATTGCTTTGGGTTGACGATGACTGCGATGGACTGCTGCGTCCGTTGGAGAGAATACTGGAAAAGAAGGGGCACTTCACGGTCAAGAAAGCGGCGACGTTCGTTGACGCAATGAGGCTCTTAAAGGATAACAACGCCGCAATTAATACTCGTTTTGGTGCTCTGCTGGTCGATGTCATTCTCCCAGAAGGGCCGTTTGGGGGCTCCCTTGCCTCCGACCTGGGAGTTCAGTTTGCAGAGGCCTCTATCTCCTACGGCGTCAGCAAGATTGCGTTTTTGACCGTCGTCCGACAGGATGAAATTATTGATCGATATGTTGAGCTTGAGAGAAGTCATCCCGAGGTGAGCTTCTCTTATTTCGACAAGACGACCCTGTTGTCCAAGGGCGAGATAGAAGAGCTCGTGTCGAGGCTCAATGGGAACCATAACGAAAAAGGGGCGTCAGAGGATGAATCCTGAACTCTCGAACATTCTGCTCGCGACGATTGCCTGCACTCTTCTTGTGCTGATATTGCGATTTGTGCAACCTGAGCTCATTTACGGCTTGCGGCAAGCACTCGTAAAGGTGCAGACAAATAAGGCTTTTTTGGACTATGAGGCAGGGCGACCTGGAACCGACGTAACGTTCCAATCGCTGTTGATCCAGGACTTCCGTTACGAGACCGTCGCCCTTGACGAAGAGTACGTATTTCACAGGGTTGACAAGATACGGGAATTATACAGACTTCTGGACTCGAGGCGGCAGTTACTCAGCAAAGATCTCAGTAGGGACCAACAGCCGCAGGTTTGCATCGTGGAGTTGGCCGCATTGCTTGGAAGCCTGGGGCGTCAAATCACTCCGTTGAGGAGATATCACCAACCTGTTGTAAGTGGTCGGGGCGTCCTGATATTCATTGCGAACGAAATTCGAAAATCTCAGATGGAGCCGCCACTTACGAGTGACCAAAGCGTATCAGACTGGTTCAATGACAACCCCTTGAGCATTGAGCAGACAATCGAGCTGCTGATCGCTGCCGCATACGGTCTTTCTTTGAGGCAGCGGGCAACCACGCGAGAGGCTTCCCTGGTAACGACTAGGCGGCCAGCGGAGGAGGCACTGCTCGTGATTCTAAAAACCGAGAAAAGGCTACGGTTCTTTGTTCGAGGAGAGTATGCTCGAAGATACAAGGCGGAGCAGGATCGGAGTGATCGAGTGAGAGCCGCATTGGGTGACGACACTTACAATGAATGCGTTCGGAAGATGGAAGCGAGCCGGAGTAAGTCACGAGGCCTCGCCTTGGACTTCTTTGATTTTCTGTACTTCGCGAACCTCGAGACATTGATATTTGGCGAGTGGGAGTCCTTCCGCCCCCTCTTTAAGGAAAAGGTTTGGCTGAAACAAAGAATCGAAAAAATTATCCAGGTCCGGAACGAGCTTGCCCACGGGAGGGCCCCTGGGGAGAGTTTGATTTCATTAGCCCTGGGTTACTGCGGTGAGATCGAAGAGCGCTTAGCGGTTTGACAAAAATTGGCGATACGGCGAAATTGCGGGCGCGCCGTACAAAGGGGCCTCCGGCCCGCTCTTACGCCTCCCTCGTTCCCTGCCGACAGCTTCACCTGTGCAGGCCGGGGTAGAGTCGACGAGGGGCGCGGCGGTCGCCTCGATCTCCTCGACGAGCTGCGCGATCCGGGACGGTCGGGAGTAGGTGCCTGCCGTTTATTCAAGCTTGAAGCGACACCCCCTCCCCCCGAGAACCCGACTTCTCCTGCCCTCCGGCGGCCCCTACGGCTCTGAAGGCCCCTGTCGCCACCCCGCTCCGTCTCCTCTGTCCTCTACGTCGGCCCATTTTACTGCCTGAGAAGTGGCCTGAGAGGCTGTGAAAAAATTCCGGCGACCCGGTTCCGAGGAGCCCGTGGCCATGAGATACTTCCTGCATGGCAGACACCCTGTTTCCGATGTCCGCTCCGGAGGCAAGTCCTGAGCCCCCTGGCGCGAAGGGTGCGCCTCGTTTGGTGGTGCCAAACCGGGCGCAGATGGAGTTACGCACGGTAGAGCGGTGTGGGAGTTCGTGGAGTCTCTGGATCTGAGCCCTCTTTACGCGGTAGTGCAGTCGGTGGAGGGTCGTGCGGGTCGCCCGGCGATCGATCCGCGGATCTTCCTGGCCTTGTGGCTGTACGCCACGATTGAGGGAGTGGGCAGCGCGCGAGCACTGGAGCGACTGACCCTTCAGCACGATGCGTATCGCTGGATCTTGGGAGGTGTGTCGGTCAACCATCATTCATTGTCAGACTTCCGAGTCCAGCATGGTGAGTTCCTCGATCAGGTGCTGACTCAGAGCGTTGCGGTGTTGATGGAGCAAGAGTTGGTGAAACTGAACCGGGTGTCTCAGGACGGCATTCGGGTGCGGGCGAACGCTGGTGCGGCATCGTTTCGGCGTCAACCGAGTCTGGAGCGTTGCCTGCAAGAGGCCAAGGAGCAGGTGGAGCGTCTGCGTGCTGAGCTTGAGAAGGATCCGGAGGCGACGAATCGCCGTCAGTTGGCAGCCCGTCAGCGTGCGGCCGAGGATCGCCAGCGTCGGATCCAGGCGGCTCTGAAGCAGTTGCCAGACGTCGCGGCCAAGAAGAAAGCAGCCGAGAAAGATAAGGCTCGGGTGTCGACGACGGATGCGGATGCTCGTGTCATGAAGATGGGCGATGGGGGATTTCGCCCTGCGTACAACGGTCAGTTTGCGGTCGACACCGAGACGCAGATTGTGGTGGGAGTAGAGGTGAGCAACCTTGGCAGCGATCAGGGCCAGTTGGTCCCGATGCTGGAGCAACTGGAAGAGCGTTATGAGGTGATTCCGCGGGAGAGTTTGGTGGATGGAGGTTTTGCCGGCTTGGAAGATATCGAGAAGGCCAGCGAGATGGGGACTGAGGTGTATGCGCCGGTGGCCAAGCCGAAGGATAAGACGCGCGATCCGCATGTGCCTCTTTCGACCGATTCACCGGCGATCGCGAAGTGGCGCCAGCGCATGGGTACTGCGGAAGCCAAAGAGATCTACAAGCAGCGCGCCTCCACCGTGGAATGTGTCAACGCATTGGCTCGCAACCGAGGTTTACAACGTCTGCTGGTGCGTGGGCAGGACAAGGCCCGAGCGGTCTTGCTCTGGTTCGCGATTGCCCACAACCTGATGCGCACCCTCTCCTTGGGCATGAGCTGCGCGGCGGCGGCCTAAAATCGGTCGAATCTCGCCCTCAGAGGCGAAATTCGGGCGTCAGTCACTCTCCCCAAGCCAAATTTTCAGCGATCACTGGCGCTCTAGCCTACGCCGGGCGAAGATTCACCTCTGGCCACGTGCGCTTCGGGTCCGCGATTTCTCTCTCAGACGCCCCGTTACCGCCAATCGCGTATCAATTCCGGATCTCCAATTCATTCACAGCCTCTGAGAAGTGCCAGCCGTTTCGAGCACCGGCCGGACGGGGCCGACTCCTGGGTCAGGTTCAACAGACAGTGATCGCGCGAGGGCCGATCAGAGCGTCTCAGGGGATCGGAGGTGGCCAAGCCTGCAGCCAGTCCGGGCTTCGCAGACTCCCCGGGCGCGAGCTCTTTGCGGCGCAGCCGTGTGGTGTATTCCAGGGTCCGGTCGAACCAGGTTCCCTCCACCGGGGCACCGGTCAGCAGCGGGTTGACGCAGTGGACGCCGGGCCACTCCTCGGCCCGGGCCACCCTCAGGCGCGACCTTCCCGAGCACAACCTCCGGAGGAGAGACGTAGCGACACTGCTGGACTTCGTCCCCCATCCGGAAAGTGGCGAGCAAGGTTGCGTGGTGGAGGTTTTCAACGCCCTTGGAGAGTCCATCGCCGTCATCGCGGTTCCGGAGTCAGATCTGGAAGGGCTCAGAGCGGATGAGGTCCTCGCTGTGCGGCCTCTTGCCAGGGCGGTCTGACGCTCCTATACCGGAGCCGCGCCACCTGCACCTCTTCCTCGTTGAGCTGGCGGTCGGCCCGCCGCCAAGCGAACCCGAGCGGACCCATGGCAACAACCTCAAGCAACCTCGCACGTCTCGCGATGGAGCTCCATAAGCCCGAAGCCGAGATCATGGCGATGGCCTTTGAAGCCGGCCTTCGTCAGCTTTGGCGTGAGCGTACCCTGGGGCAGTATCTGCGCGGCGAGGTCACCAGGGAGAAGGCGATCGAGATCGTGGGGATCGACTGGGTGGAGCTGGCGGAACAACAACACGCGGCGATGATCGAGGACTTGGCGTGGGCTCGGGGCGACTAGCCGCCGTCGCCGACACGGGTCCATCGTGGATCTGGCGATCGAGCGCTTGCGGTGAGAAGCGGACAGGCTCAACCCGGACGCGGACGTTTTAGCAAGTCGAGCGCCCGGGTCCACGACGGACGCGGACGGGTGGCCGATGATCGCGGACGGGCTCAACCCGGACGCGGTTGTTTTAGCAAGTCGAGCGGCCGGGCCGTCGACGGACGTGGACGGGTGGCCGAGGACCGCGGACGAGCTCAACCCGGACGCGGTTGTTTTAGCAAGTCGAGCATCCGGGCTCAAGACGGACCCGGACGGGTTGCCGAGGGCCGCGGACGGGCTCGACCCGGACGCGGGTGTTTTAGCAAGTCGAGCGCCCGGGCTCACGACGGACGCGGACGGGTTGCCGACGGACCGTGGACGGGCTCAACCCGGACACGGTTGTTTTAGTAAGTCGAGCGTCCGGGCTCACGACGGACGCGGATGGGTTGCCGAGGACCGCGGACAGGTTCAACCCGGACGCGGTTGCTTTAGCAAGTCGAGCGTCCGGGTCGTCGACGGACGCGGTCGGGTTGACGACGGATGGCGTCCGGTTCGCGGGTAGGCCGGGCAACGGACCAGAGAAAAGGGGGCGTGGCCGGCCGGCCGACGCCCCCTTCGGGGAGGATGGGGAGGGAGAGGAGAGGGATCAGGCTTCGGTCGCCGGGGCCTGCGGCTCGGCCTCGGCGGTGCCCTTCTGGCGCTTGAAGGGCAGGCCGTCCGGGCCGACCAGGCGCACCCGCGGCTCGCTGCGGAAGGGCTGGAGGCCGAACTCCACCAGTTTCTCCGCCCGGGTGCCGTAGTGGTTCTTGACGCCGACGTCCAGGAGGTTCATCAGCGACTGCCCGTCGCGGATGAGCGCGGCGATCCGCTTCGAGACTTCCTGTTTGGCGGCGGTGAGGCTCGCCTGCTGCGCCGAGAGGCTCCGCAGATCCCCGAGCAGCGTGTCGAGGCGAACCCGGGAGAGCTCCAACTGAGGAAGATCCGCGCTGTTCGCCGCGAGCGCCTTGCTGCGCAGCTCCATCTTGTCCTTCGCTTCTGCGTACGTCTGACTGGCCATGGTCTTCTCCTTTTGGGGATCGCTCCGGACCCCCGGTTCGTTCGAGCACCTTCATGGCGCCCGACAAACCTCTCCTACGGACCATGAATCGCTGACGTCTATGCATCAAATCGGCATTGTCGCCGTGAAACCGGCCATCATCGCCGTGACACCCGTCACCGTGGCCGTGACACCCGTCACGGTGGCCGTGACAAGGATCATGGCGGCCGTGAACGCAACGTTTCAGGGTGTTCTTCGATAGACTGGCACCCATCGAATCGCCCGGCGTCGCTACTGGATGGTGTCGACGTCCGTCGCGCTGTTGTCGGACGGGTCGAGGTCCACGGAGCCGGTGGAGGTCACCGAAGCCGTGTTGCTCAATGTCCCCGATGCCGCCGGGTCGAGAATGCCGTTGGCGCTGAAGGTCACGCTCGCCCCGACGGGGAGGTTGACCGTGGCGTTGATGTTGCCCGAGCCGGAGGACGGGCAGGAGCCGCCGCCCGTGGCCGTGCAGGACCAGAGGACGCCGGTCACGGAGGCCGGGAAGTTGTCGGTAACGGTCGCGCCGCTCGCGCCGGTCACCGCCTCGGGGCCGGAATTGAACACGGTGATCGTCCAGGTCAGCGACTGCCCCGGCGAGACGGTGGTGAAGCCGTCGTAGTTGGCGATCTGCAGGTTGGCCACCGGCTTGAAGCTGTACAGGAAGAGGTCCTGCTTGCCGTTCTGGTCGAGCCAGGTGAGGTTGGTGGCGAAGCTCGCGAAGAGCGCGGCATCGCCGTTCGCGTTGATCCCCAGCCAGGCGAAGGAGTCGCTGTTCGCGGCCGAGGTGGCGGAGGTGTTGGCGCGGCTCGCGAACCAGGCCTTGCGCGGGGTGCGGTCGTAGAAGATCACGTCCGTCTTGCCGTTCGAGTCGCTGCCGGCGATGTTGGTCGCCGCGGTCTGGAAGACGATCGCGTCGCCGTCCTGATCGATCCGGGGGCTCTGCGAGGCGCCGTTGGCGGTGGTGGTGGTCGAGGAGGAGGTGTGGCTCACCAGGACGTTCGTGTTCGTCGACCGCAGGTGGACCCAGAGGTCGCGGGCGTTGTTGGTGTCCGTGATCCCCGTGCCCAGATTGGTGGCCAGGGTCTCGAACACGATCACCGTGCCGTCGGCGCTGATCACCGGGCCGTCGGAGAAGGAGTTTCCGCCCTGCGTCGTCGAGCCGGGGACGTGGCTCGCCAGCGTGTTGGCGCCGGTGACCCGGTCATGGAGGAAGACCTGGCCGGCGTTGCCGGTCTGGCCGGTGACGAGGTCGGTGGCGGCGCTGTTGTGCGCGAGGTAGCGGCCGTCGGCGCTGATCGACATCTCCCCGGGGTAGGCGTTGGCGCCCTGGGTGGGCAGGCCGTCGGCGTGGCTCACCAGGGTGGCGGTGTTCGTGGCGCGGTCCCAGAGGTAGACGTCGCTCTGCGGGCCGTTGCCGTCCGTGAAGGGCGACATCAGGTTCGTGGCCTCGCTCTGGTAGGCGATCCACGCGCCGTCCGCGCTCATCACGTGCGGCCAGGAGCGGCCGTTGGCCGCGGTGGTCGTGGAGGCGGAGGTGTGGGTCACCAGCAGGTTGGTGTCGGTCGCGCGGTCCCACAGGAAGACGTCGTCCGTGCCGTTGGTGTCGGTCTGGCCGGTGACCAGGTTCGTCGCCGCGCCGCGGTAGGAGACCGTGTTGCCGTCGCCGCTGATCGACGGCCACATCGAGCAGCAGGAGCCGGCCGTCGCCGGCAGCCCCGGCCGGTGGCTCACCAGGGTGAGCGTGCCGTTCAGACGGTCGTAGAGGAAGACGTCCTCTGTATCGGCCGTATCGCTCTGCCCCGTGATCAGGTTGGTCGAGGTGCTGGTGAAGACGACCCAGCGGCCGTCGGCGCTGATCGCGGGGTCGTAGGACATGCGGTTGGAGGCGATGTTCGCGGCGGCGGAGCCGCGGCTGACCAGGGTCGTGAAGCGGTTGAGGCGGTCATAGAGGAAGACGTCGGTGAAGCCGTTGGTGTCCACCTGGCCGGGTGAGAGGTCGGTGGCGCTGCTCATGAAGACGACCCAGCGCCCGTCGTCGCTCGCCACCCGCTCCTCGGTCTGGCCGAGGTAGCTGGTGTTGTTCGGCGTCTCCTCCGCCATGTTCGAGGCGCGCCGGGAGACGAGCGTGACGCCGCCGGTGACCACGTCATAGAAGAAGACGTCGTAGGCGTTGTTCTTGTCCTGGGGCCACAGGTTGCTCGCGTTGCTGCGGTAGAAGACCGAGCTGCCGTCGCCTCCGATCACGGGTTCCCAGGAGTAGTTGTTGCCGGTGGTCGTCGACGAGGGCGAGATGTGGCTCGCGAGCGAGACGATGCCGCTCGACCGCTCCCAGACGAAGGTGTCGTGGACGCCGTTCCCGTCGGTCTGCCCCGCCACCAGGTTCGTGACGTAGCCGTGGAAGGCCACGCGGCTGCCGTCGCGGCTGACCACGGGGAGGTCCGCGTTGCCCGAGCCGGTCGTGGTGGCCGACGCGGGGGTGTGGCTGACCAGCACCGCCGCGCCGGTGGTGCGGTCGTAGAGGAAGACGTCGGAGAGGAAGTTGCTGTCCGTCTGCCCGGTCACCATGTTCGACGAGAGGGTGGCGTAGGCGATCCAGCGGCCGTCGTCGCTCATCGAGTGCGCCTGGGACGAGCTCGAGCCGGTCTGCGTGGCCGAGCTGGCGACGTGGCTGACCAGGGTGTTGATCCCGGTCGCCCGCTCGTAGAGGAAGATGTCGGTGCCCCCGAAGTTCGAGTCGACCTGGCCCGGGGCGAGGTTGTTGGAGGCGCTGATGTAGGCGATCCAGGAGGCGTCCAGCCCCAGGATGGGGGCGCGGGAGTAGCTGCTGCCGGTGGTGATCGACGAAGCCGCCGTGTGGCTGATCAGGGTCAGGGTGCCGGTGGCCCGCTCGTAGAGAAAGACGTCCTCGTTGCCGTTGCCGTCGGTCTGGCCCGGGATCAGGTTGGTCGCGAAGCTGGAGAAGGCGACCCAGGCGCCGTCGCCGCTGAGCACGGTGCCGTTCGAATGGCCGTTGCCGGCCGTGGTCGCGGAGGCGGCGGTATGGCTGACCAGGGTGTTGGTGCCGGTGGCGCGGTCGAAGAGGAAGACGTCGTAGGTGCTCGCGGTGTCGGTCTGGCCGGTGACCAGGTTCGTCGCGTGGCTGCCATAGCCGACGAAGCTGCCGTCACCGCTGATGTGCGGGCGCGCGCAGAGGGCGTTGCCGGTGCTCGTGGCAGACGCCGGGGTGTGGCTCACCAGGACGCTGGTGTTGCTGAGGCGGTCCCACAGGAAGACGTCGGCGGCGCTGTTGCCCTCGGACTGGCCGGTCACCAGGTTGGTCGACGTGCTGAGGTAGGCGACCCAGCGGCCGTCGGCGCTGATCACCGGGTACGTGCTGGCGCCGTTGGCTCCGGTGGCCGGCCCCGCCGCGCCGTGGCTGACCAGGGTCAGCACGTCGAGCTGCTTGTCGTACAGGAAGACGTCGTCGTTGTTGTTCGTGTCATAGAACCCGTTGACCAGGCTGCTCGCCTTGCTGGTGAAGACCATGTAGCGGCCGTCGGCGCTCACGGTGGGGAGCACCGAGCTCGTGGTGCCGGACTGGTAGGTCTGGCTGGCTCCATTGGGGGTCTCCGAGGCGAACCCCGGGTCGATCCGGGACACCACCTCGACCGTACCGGCCGCGGCCGGGGCGGTCCGGGCGACGGCGAACAGGGCCGCGAGCAGGGCGCGGCCGAGAGACCTCCTGCGTTGAGGCGATCGAGACATCTCTTCATCCTCCGAAAGGAAGGTTCGGTTTACAACCGAGATCGATGCCGTGAGTGTCCCGGGAGAGGCGAATCGTTTCTAGAGCGAATCCAGAAAGAAGCCCGGGGCTTCGCCGGGCACGCACGCACCTCCTCCTCTCGCCGTGAGAAGGACCGCGGACGGGCTCAACCCGACGCGGATGTTTTAGCAAGTCCCCGAGCGGCGGCAAGGTCAGCGCATTGGCTCGCCATGCCCTGCCCGGTCTCCGGCCATGCGAAGCCGGCCCTCGGCATAAGAATGCCGATGAGGTTCCTGTGTTGCCGTCGATCCGCTTCGCGATGCCGGCGACCGGCGAACGGTGGCCGGCCATCCGCTCCGAGAAGCCGGCTCTCCGCGTCGCACTGCGGACGGCGGACCCTGGCGCGGCGCCATCCGCTTCTCGGTGCCGGCGGCCCGCTTCGGGATGCCGGGAGCCTGCGTCGCGATGCCGGCCCTGCGCACGGCGGGGCCGGAGGTGCCGCGAAAAATCCGGGGGGCTCCCGCCCGCCCCCCGGATGGGCTTTTTCATGCTTCAGTTGTCAAAGATCACCGGCGGAGACCGCCGTACGGCCTCGCCTCGGAGGACATCCTGCATGATCGACCGCATAGAGTCAAGATCATCCATTGACGATGCCCCGCCGATGAAGTATCGTGGACTTCGAAGACGACCGGGACGGTCGTTTTCGCGGGCTCTTTGACAACCGATGTACCGGGCCGGAGAAGAAACCGGGCTTCTCTGCGCCCGGCCTGCCAAATAGGCCGGGCGGCAAGCGCTTCGTCTCTTGAATTGGGGAACGAATACAATGCACGTGTCGTTCGCCTCGCGGGGCGGAGCCCCACGCATGGCTTCCAAACCGAAAGAACTGCCTCAACGAAGGTCCTCAGATTGTTACCCGGCGGGGTGTAGAGGCCGCTGTTTTGGTCCCCTTCGAAGAGTGGCGCCGGCTCCAGAGCTCGGCTCGGCCAACCAGCGCGCGGATCTGCCATTCCCGCCAGAGCGTCTCGTCGTCCCGTTCGACGGGTCACCCGCCAGAGCGCACGCGAGATGAAACGCGCCGTGCCGGTGATCGCCCTGCAGGAACAGGGCGTGGGCCAGCGCAGCATCCTCTTCGGGAGTGGGCATGGGGCTCGATCGTAACACTCTCCACCCCAACGGCGCCCAGCACGCCAGCGCCGGAGGGCGACCAGTTGACCGGCCAGTCGTGGTCGATAAGCCAACCAGGGAGTTTCAGCCCAATCTGCGTCCGGCCAACGACTTGTGAAGTCTTTACCGTCGCCGGAAGGAGTGATGGCCGGACATCACGCCCTCCTCCCACCCGACTCCATGGGACCCCGGATAAGCCACCAAGTTGTTGAGCCAGGACACCGTATTGACGTGAATTGAACGACAGGCGTAGAGTGTCGGAAGTCAAAGAGATGAGGAACTTGCCGGCAATAGCAGCGTCAACAGAGCGCCTTTCCGTAAAGGTGGGGACAACCTGGGCCGCATTCGCTGTCGCTCTCTTCCTCGCGCTTCCGCGGCCACTGAGCGTTGCCCTCTACCTCGCTGGCTGCGCGGCGGGGCTCGCGCTCTGCGTTTTCGGTTTCCTGGCAACCGAGCGAGTGCGTGGCCCCTTTCCCGGCCGCACTCCGGGAACTAGATTTCGTCTCGCCTTGGGCTCACTCTCGCTTGGGACCGGGCTGGGCACCGTCCTTCTTTACATCCTCTGGCTGCTCGGGCGCGAAGAACCCGCCCTCGCCGCACGATTCTCAGGAAGGCTCGATGAACCGGCCTGGCGACCGTGGGCCCTCGCATTCGAATCGTCCATACTCGAAGAGATCGTATTTCGGCTCGCCATTCTCGGGTCTATCGCCTGGTTGGTGGCCCGCGTGTCGCCGAAGAACCGTCGCCTGCCTTTTGCCGTGGGCCTCATCGGATCAACCGTTCTCTTTGGGCTCGCGCACCTTCCTGCCTGGGCCGCCGCTACCTCACTCGGTTGGCTCCTTGTGGTCGTCGTTCTCTCCCTCAACGGCATTGGCGCACTCGCCTTCGGTTGGCTCTTCTGGCGCTGGGGCCTCGGTTACGCTGTTCTCTGCCACTTTGCCGGTGATGTCGTTATTCAGGCACTCGGCCCGAAGATCTTGGCTTAGACGGTCGTGACCCGTCGCCTAACCCCTCGTACCACGCTCGCCAGCTCGGGATGAAGCGCAGCGTCTGCTCCTCGGCATGGTTGTAGAGGTAGGATGCGCAGGTTTGCGCTGCGTCTCCCTACACCCGGAGGTCTCTGATGCGTCGATTCGTCTCTGCCGTCTTTCTCCTGGCGATCGGGCTGGTGGCTCCCCTCGCCGCCCAGACCCGCGTCCCCGTCAAGCTCGAGCCCGGCCGCGAGCAGCCCGTCGATGCCGAGGCCACGGCAAAGATCCGCCAGTACACGACGGCGCCGGAGTTCAACTCGCCGCTGACCGACTACCTGCCGGCGTCCGCGACCGTGCCGAGCCCGGGCGCGGTCCTCGGCGACGTCGCCGGGGCGCCGGGGATCCTGCCCTACACCGAGGAGGTGCATCGCTACTTCCGGATGCTCGCGGCGGCGAGCCCCCGGGTGCGGGTGATTTCGATCGGGACGAGCGAGGAGGGGCGGGAGCGGATCGCGGTGGCGGTCAGCTCGGAGGCGAACCTCGAGAAGCAGGCGGAGAACGACGCGCGGCTCGCCCAGCTCGCGGATCCGCGGCTCCTGAAGCTCGGCGGTTCCGATGGGAGCCGTTTCGATGACCAGCGTGCCGAGAGCCTGATCACCACGAGCGTCCCCGTCTACTACATCACGGGGACGATCCATTCACCCGAGACCGGCGCGCCCACCGCGCTGATGGAGCTGGCCTACCGGCTGGCGGTCGACGAGAGCCCGTACATCCAGTCGATCCGCGAGCATGTGATCACCTTGATCACGCCGGTCGTCGAGGTCGACGGCCGCGACCGCATGGTGGACGTCTATCGCTGGCACCTCGCTCATCCCAAGGCGACCACGCCCCTCCTGTCGTACTGGGGCCACTACGTCGCGCACGACAACAACCGCGACGCCATGGGGTTGACACTCTCCCTGAGCCGGCAGGTGCTCGACACCTATCTCGGCTGGCATGCCCAGGTGCTGCACGACCTGCACGAGTCCGTGCCGTTCCTCTACGACAACACGGTGGGCGATGGCCCCTACAACGCCTGGGTCGATCCCATCCTCACCAACGAGTGGCAGTTGTTCGGTTGGACGAACGTGGCGGAGATGGGCAAGCTCGGGATGCCGGGGGTCTATACCCACGGGGATTTCGACACCTGGAGCCCGGGTTATCTGATGTTCCTCGCCGCGATGCACAACGGCGTCTCACGGCTCTACGAGACCTTCGGCAACCGCGGCGCCGATACCGAGACGCGCGAGCTCGATCCGGACGATACGTCCCGGACCTGGTACCGCCAGGACCCGCCGTACCGAACCGTCTCCTGGTCGCAACGCAACAACAACAATTATGAGCAGACCGGCCTCCTGGTCTCGCTGGCGTTCGTGGCGGAGAACCGCGAGCTGCTGCTGCGGAACTTCTGGGAGAAGAGCAAGCGGTCGGTCACCAAGCCGGAGAGGGAAGGGCCGGCGGCCTACGTCCTGCCCGCGGGCGACCGGCGGCCGGGCGCCCAGGCCGAGCTCCTCCGTGTATTGCAACTCCAGCACGTCGAGATCTCGCGCGCCGACAAGGCCTTTACGGTGACCGTGGAGGGCGGCGGCGAGCCCTCTGAGAGCAAGCCGTCCGATAAGACCGCGAAGCCGAAGACCACGACGCGGACGTTCCCGGCCGGCAGCTACGTCGTGCGGATGGATCAGCCCTACAGCCGCGCCGCCGACGCTCTGCTCGACCGCCAGTACTGGAGCCCGGACGATCCCCAGAAGCATCCCTACGACGACACCGGCTGGTGCTTCCCGGCGCTCTTCGACACCGAGGCCGTCCGCGTCACCGACCGCCAGGTGCTGGCGGCGCCGATGAGCCGCGTCGACGCGCCCATCCTGCCGCGGGGCGGCGTCACGGGCAGTGGACCCGTGTTCGTCATCGCCCAGCAGGGGGACGATGCGATGTTCCGTCTCCGCTATGCGCTCGGGGACGCCACGGTCGAGGCCGTGGCCGAGCCGTTCCGGACCGCGAAGAGCGCTTATCCGCGTGGCACCTGGCTGGTGCGGGGAATCGCGCAGGACGCGCTCGACCAGGCCGCCGCGAAGGCGGGCGTCACCGTGGAGGCGATCGCCGCCGCGCCGAAGGCCGCGACACGGCCGGTCGGGAAGCCGCGCATCGCGCTGCTCCACACCTGGCTCGACACCCAGACCGAGGGCTGGTGGCGCCAGCGGCTCGACCGGCTGGAGATCCCGTACACCTACGTCAGCACCCAGGACGTCGCGGCCGACCCGGATCTCGCGACACGCTACGACGTCATCCTCTTCCCGCCCGTGGGGGTCGGCGATCCGTCGCGGATCGTCAGCGGCCTCCCCCTGTGGGGCGAGCCGATGCCCTGGAAGACGACGCCGGAGACCCCGAACCTCGGGACGATCGATGCCACCGACGACCAACGGCCCGGCCTGGGATTCGCCGGGCTCGACCACCTCCGCCGGTTCGCGGAGCAGGGCGGGCTGCTGATCGCCGTCGACGATACGGCGCGCCTGTTGATCGACACCGGGATGGCTCCCGGCGTGCGCGTCGCGGACACCGAGGGGGTCCGGGTCGTCGGCAGCGTGCTCGACGCGCGGTTCCCCGATCCTGCCTCACCGATCGTCGACGGCCTGGGCGACCGCCTGTCGGTCTACAGCGCGGAGGGCCTGAGCTTCGAGCTGAGCAACGCGGCGGTGGGCGGTTGGGCCGACGAGGAGGGCGACCGCCCGACCGGCCGCGGCGGTCCCAAGGACACGGATGGGACGCAGGGACGGACCGCCCAGGCGGCGCCGCCGGCGCAAGGGACCGTCGAACGCTGGGAGGCACGGCCGCTCGGCATCGAGGAGCTGCGCCGGAGCTCCTGGGGGATCATCCCCGAGGCGCTGCGCCCGCGGACGTTGGTGCGCTTCGGCGACGCCGGCGATCTATTGGTATCGGGCCTGCTCGAGCACGGCGACCAACTGGCCCGCCGCGCCGCGGTGGTGGAGGTTCCGGTCGGCCAGGGGCACCTGCTGCTCTTCGCCATCAACCCGATCTGGCGCGGCTCGACGATCGGCAGCCATCCGCTGGTGTGGAACGCGATCCTGTCTCTCGGTCAGCGGGCGCCGGTCAGCGAGACCGGCGTCTCGCGGTAGTGCTCCGGGTAGACCCGCTTCAAGGCGTCGATCTTGGGGAGGTCATTGCGCACGACGTAGGGGTAGGTGGGGTTGCGGATCAGGAAATCCTGGTGGTAGTCCTCCGCCGGATAGAAACCTTTCAGGGGCTCGATCTTCGTGACGATGGAAGCCCCGAAGATCTTTCCCTTGGTGAGCTGCTCCACATAGGCCCTGGCGATGCGCTCCTGCGACGGAGAGGTGAAAAAGATCTCTGAGCGGTAGCTCGGGCCGTGGTCCGGACCCTGGCGGTTGAGCTGTGTCGGGTCATGGGCGACGGCGAAGTAGAGCCGCAGGAGCTGCCCATACGAGATCTTCTTGGGATCGAAGGTGATCTCCACCGACTCGGCGTGGCCGGTCGTCTCGGTGCTCACGATGTCGTAGTGCGCGGTCGCCTTGGTGCCTCCCGAATAACCGGCGACGACCTTCGTCACCCCCGGCACGTGCTGGAACATGCCCTGCATGCCCCAGAAGCAGCCCCCGGCGAGCACCGCGGTCTGAAGTCCCTTCGCCTCGGCGGCGGGAGTGTCGAGCACCGGAGCGGGGATCGGCTGGTTGAGCGCGTCGGCTCCGACCGGGCCCGCCTGGCAGGCCCATCCAAACGCCGCGAGCACCAGAGCCGCGGCAAGGGTCTTGATCTTGGTATGCATCGTCGTCCCCTTCTGAAAGGTGCGGGGCGGCACCCGAGTCGCCTCCCCACACGTCCAAATACGTAGCGGCGCGAGCCGTTGGATTCAGGGGGTGCGGTACACTCCCGCCCATGGCGAAGCCGATCCCGAGCACGCTGCACGTCACCACCCGGGAGGCCTGGCGCGCCTGGCTCCAGGAGCATCACGGCCGCGAGAGCGAGATCTGGCTCGTCTTCGAGAAGAAGCACACCGGCCGGCCGAGCGTCTCCTACGACGATGCGGTGGAAGAGGCGCTCTGCTTCGGCTGGATCGACGGGCTCGTCCGGCGGCTGGACGAGGACCGGTACATGCAGCGGTTCACCCCGCGCAAGCCGGGAAGCCAGTGGTCCGCCTCGAACCTGAAGCGCTACGCGAAGCTCCGCGAAGAAGGACGCCTCGCCCCGCCCGGGCTCGCCGCCGCCCCACCGGAAGACGCCGCGAGCGCCCTCCCCCGGCGCTGGACGCACGGGGACCCCATCCCCGGCTACATCGAACAGGAGCTCCGGCGCCACCCGGAAGCCTGGGCGGCCTTCGAGCGCTTCGCCCCCTCACCGCGCCAGGACTACGTGCGCTGGATCGACGAGGCGAAGAAGGACGAGACGCGGAGGAAGCGTCTGGCCGAGGCGGTGGTCCTGCTGCGCGAGAACCGCAAGCTCGGGCTGAAGTGAGGGGGCAGCCGCAGAACGTCAGACAGAGTGAATCCAAACTTCGGGATGCGGCGCTGCAAGACGGTCGAGATCCTCCCGGTCACCGGTGAGAACGTGGGCGCCTCCACCCTCGGCGGCATGGGCCACTACGAGGGCATCCACGGTGTGGGACGAGCGGGCTTCCCCGAGAAGCCGGCCGGCGGTGCGCCCATGGGCTTCGGTGGCCGCGGGCACCGAGCCAACCGCCTTCAAAACGCGATGGACGGGCGCGTCGCGCGGGCCGCCACGGACCGTTTCGGCCACGACGACCACCGGAACCTCGACCGAGGCGCCGAGCGCCAGAGCCCGCGCCAGGAACGCCCGTGCTCTCTGGTCTCCCCGGGCCAGAGCGATGACCGCTCCGGAGTCGAGGATCAGGCGCTGCGGCGCTTGGCGATCTCTTCGGGAGCCGGCCATGCTCGACGGACGTCCTCCATCACTCCGGGCTCGATCGGCCCTGCCTCGCGCTCGAGCTCCGCCAGCAGGACGGCCAGCCGATCCTGCTGCAATTGCTGCCGGAGAGCCTGGTTGACGTAGCTCGAAAGCCCGCGCGAGCCGACCACGGCACGAGCTTCGGTCAGGAGCTCCTCGTCGAGAGTGAGGGAGACCTTCTCGGTACGCATAGAAGAATCCTACTCCAGGTAGGATTCTCTTGCAAACATTCCGCGCCGCCCCCTCCCACCGGTGATACGATTTCTCCCCACGGATGCCGGACGGAACCGGCTTCCGGGAAAGAATGGCTCTGCACGAACCTGACGCCTCACCGAGAAACCGGACCGCCGACACCGGCGGCCGGTTGACCCTGTTCGCGTACACGGTCGAGTCCCTGGCCCCGCTGTACCGGGCCGCCATGCGCCTGTTTCTGGAGGCCAAAGGGCGCTACCGCATCCAGCTCCGCCCCGATGACCTCACCGCCGAGCTGCGCCGCTCGGTGGTTCTGGAGGATCTGCCCGCGGGGAGCATCGACCGGGCTCTCGACCAGCTCGTCGAATGGGGGAACCTGCGGCGCAGCCACGACACGGGACGGGTGGCGACGCTGGAGGACTTCCGGCGCCGCCATTTCGTCTACCAGCTCACCGCGGCCGGCGAGGCCGCGGAACGGGCGGTGGGCGAGGTGCTCGACGCTCTGGAGCGGAGCGGCTCGTTGCAGCGGGTCATGCTGGGGGCGATCCTGCGCAATCTCCTGGAGATCCGCGGCGAGCTGGAAAGCCCCGCGCCGCGGCCGGAGCGTCTGTTCGAGCTGCTGTTCAACGTCACGGAGCAGTTCCGCACGCTGACCGAGAACGCCAGCACCTTCCTCGCCCGGCTGCACGAGGCGATCGACCAGGGGGAGGTGCGGACGGAGGCCTTCCTCCTCTACAAGCAGGCGGTCCTGGAGTATCTGGAGCAGTTCCTGGGGGAGCTGTCGGAGATCGCGCCGCGCATCACCCGGGAGATCGAGGGGATCGAGGCCGCCGGCAGCGAGCGGCTGGTGGCCCTGGCGGCCGCGGCCGATGCGGCGCCCACGCCTCTCGGATTGCAGGACCCGGCCGAGGGGCTGCGCCGCAAGTGGCAGGGGATCACCGCCTGGTTCGTCGGCGGGTTGATCGGCAACCGGCGCGAGCCCGCCACGGTCGAGCATCTGCGGGCGGCGGCGCGCGGCGCGATCAACCGCATTCTCCTGGTGCTCGAACGGTTGCACGAAAAGCGCTTCCGCCGGGTCAGCCGCGCCGCCGACCTGCTGCGGCTGGCCGGCTGGTTCGACCGCCTCGACGCCGAGCCCGGCGGCGGGGAGCGGGCGCACCGGCTCTTCCAGGGGCTGTTCGGCCTCTTCGGTGCCCGGCATTTTGGCGGGCAGGAGGAGGATCCGGACCTGGTCCGCCCCGGAACGAGCTGGTGGGAGGCGCCGCCGGTGCCCATCGCGCCCGCCTTGCGCAGCACGGGACGGGTGACCGCTCTCGGCCGGATCGCGCAGATCGCCGACCATCGCCAAGTCAAACAGCTCCTCGCCGAGCGCCACCGCCGCGAACGGGAGGCGCGGTCGGCGGCGCTCGCCCGTTTCCTCGGCGCAGGGCCGCGGGCGCTCGCCGATCTGCCGCCCTTGTCGCCGGACGAATTCGCCGTCCTCCTCGCCCTCCTCGACCAGCTCCTCTCCGTTCCCGCGGGCCCGGATGGCCGGCGCGCCACCCGCAGCCGCGACGGCCGGTTGCGCCTGCTCCTCGATCCGGCTCCGCCGGGGGCGTTGGCGGTGATCGAGACCGCGGCCGGCCGGCTCACCCTGCCGGCGTTCACCTTGACGGCCGAGGAGACCGCGTGAGCTGGCTCGGGCCGGACCGCGACGCGGAGGACGAGAGAAACGCCTCGCTCCTCGCCGAGGAGCAGCGCCGGGCCGTCCGCCTCCTGCTGGCCCATCCGTTCGCCGGCGATGCGCGGCCCGATCCCGACACGTTCGCGCTTGTGCGGCGCCACACCCGAGATCTCCAGCGCTGGTTCGCCGAGCAGCTCGGCTACCGGCTGACGGTGGACACGGAATTCGCCCGTCTCCACAAGCGGCCGGCGCCCGGCGCGCGCCTGCGTCCGCTGCGCACACAGAGCGGGCTGCCGTTCGATCCGCGCCGCTACGCGCTCCTCTGCCTGGTGCTCGCCGCCCTGGAGCGCGTCGAGGTCCAGACGGTCCTCTCCGAGCTGGCCGTCCAGGTGGCCCTGCTCGCCGCCTCGGAGGAGGAGGTGCGGAGCTTCGATCTGGAGAGCTTCGCCGAGCGGCAGGCGTTCGTCGACGTGGTGCGCTGGCTGGTGGATCAGGGCGTCCTCACCCTGGCGGACGGCGAGGACACCGCGTTCGTCGAAGGGCGCGGCGACGCGCTCTACGATCTCCACAACCGCCGCCTCTCGCAGCTCCTGTCGGCGACCGTTCCCGCCGTACCACCGGACGGGCCTGAGGTGCCGGAGACCCTCGGCTCCGACGCCTATCCGGACACCGAGGAGGGGGCGAACCGGCGGGCACGGCATCGCTTGATGCGCCGGCTCGTCGAGGAGCCGGTCCTCTACCTGGACGAGCTCGACGAGACGGAGCGCGCCTATCTCGCGTCGCAGCGCCACTATCTGCTCAACCAGGCCGCCGTGCAGACCGGGCTCGTCTTCGAGGTGCGGCGGGAGGGGCTCGCGGCGATCGATCCGGCGGGCCGGCTGAGCGACCTGACCTTTCCGGGGACCGGCACCCTCTCCCACGCCGCCCTGCTGCTCGCCGAGCACCTGGCGGCGCGGGCGCGGGCGGCGGCGGACCCCTCCGCCCCCGTTCCCGAAGAGGAGCTTCGCACCGTCATGGAGCGGCTGCTCGCCCGCTATGGCCATCTGTGGAGCAAGCGCTACCGCGACGATCCGGCCGGTGCGCGCCATCTCCTGGCGGACGCCCTGGAGCTGTTGGAACAGATGGGGCTCCTCGCCCGGCGCGGCGGCATTGTCGTAGCGCTGCCGGCGCTTGCGCGGTTCCGGGTGACCGAGCCGCAAAAGGACGAAAAGGACTCAAGGGACCCAAGGGATTCAAAGGACGGGCTCGATGGATGATCTGGGGGCGGTGCCGGGGGGCACGCTGGAGCTTTTCCCGGTGGCCGCGCCGGCTGCCGCCGTTCTGCCGGCACCGGGGCGGGAGCGCTTTCAGCCGTTGCGGGCGGGTATCCTCAACCTCTGGCAGTACGACGACCAGGAATTCCGTTTCCAGGACGGCCGCCTCATCCTGCGCGGCGAGAACGGGAGTGGCAAGTCGAAGGCGCTGGAGGTGCTCCTCCCTTTCCTGTTCGACGCGGACCTCTCGCCGCAGCGCCTCGATCCGTTCGGCGGCACCTCCCGCACCATGGAGTGGAACCTGCTGCAGGATGGCCGGTTCGATCACCGCGTCGGCTACGTCTGGCTGGAGCTGGGGCGGCGCGGCGAGGAGGGTGAGGGCGAGGAGGTCTGCTGGACCCTGGGCTGCGGCCTGCGCGCCGGCCGGCGCACCGGCCGGGTCGATGCCTGGTACTTCCTCACCCGGCGCCGGATGGGGCGCGACCTCACCCTTCTCTCGCCGCAGCGGGCGCCGCTCCTCAAGGACCAGCTCCGGCAGCAGATCGGCGAGGAGGGTTGGGTCTTCGACACCGGGCGGGACTACCGGGAGAAGCTCGACACCCAGATCTTCGGCCTGGGCGAGGACCGCTTCGCCGCGCTCCGCCATCTCCTTTTGCAGCTCCGCCGGCCGCATCTCTCCGAGCGGCTCGATCCTGCCACGCTGTCGGAGATCCTGAAAGAGAGCCTCCCGCCGCTCGATCCCGATCTGATCTCCCAGCTTTCGGAAAGCTTCGAGCGGCTCGACAACGAGCAGAAGGAGCTGGCCCGCGTGGAGGCGGCGGTGCTGGGCGTGGCCGGCTTTCTGGACGTCTATCGCGAGTATGGCCGCGGCATCGCCCGCGCCCGCTCCGCCGAGGTGCGCCAGACCGACAGCCGCTACCACAAGACGGCGGCCGAGGTGCGCGAAGCGGAGGAGGAAGGCGGCCGGCTGGAGGCTCATCTGGCGGATCTCGGAGAGCGCGCGGGCGTCGAGGAGGCGGAGGCCGCGGCGATCCTCGGCAACCTGAAAGCCCTGGAGCAGTCCGAGGCCATGCGCTCCGCCGAGGCGTTGCGGGCCAAACGCGAGCACGCCGAATCCCTGGCTCAACGCGCCGGACAGGAGAGGGAGGACGCCCAACGCGAGGAGCGCCGGAAGGAGGAGCACCGCCGGGATTGGGAGGGCGCGGAAACGGAGGCGCGGCGCGCCGCGTCCGGACGGGACGAGGCGGCGCACCAGGCGCTCGCCGCGGCCCGGGAGGCCGGGCTGGAGGGGATTGCCACCTCCGCCCTGGCCGCCCTGGCGGAGCGGGTGAGCACGGCGGAAGCCCTGGTGCGCGCCGCGGTCCGCCGGCGCGAGGAGGGGATCGCCGAGGTGCGGCTTCTCGCCAAAGAGCGGGACCTCGCCCGCCGCCAGGAGGAGCGGAGCGAGGAACGGCTGCGCGACGCGGACGCACGGCTCCGCCAAGCCGTGGCGCGCACCCTCGCCGCCCGCGCCGAGGAGGAGCAGCAGAGGCAGCACCTGGAGGAGGCATTGGTGGCCTGGGCCGAGGACCTCCAGGAGCTGCGCCTCGGCGTGGCGGAGCTGGAGTCTCTGCCCACCCGCCTCGCCGAGGAGGGCGGCCTGGCGGCGGCCCTCGGTGCTCTGGTGACCCCGCGGCGGGATGCCCTGGTGCGGCAGCGGACCACGCTGGAGGAGGAGACCGTGCGCACCGCCACCGCGAGGAGCGCGGTGGAGGACGAGCGCCGGCGCGTGGAGGCCGCCCGCGAGCTGGGTCCGGAGCCGCCGCGCACCCGGGCGAGCGACCGGACGGAGCGCCCCGGAGCCCCTCTCTACCTGCTCTGCGAATTCGCCCCCGGGCTCGCCGCGGCAGAGCGGGCCGGCCTCGAAGCGGCCCTGGAGGCGTCCGGCCTCCTCGACGCCTGGGTCCTCCCCGACGGCGGCCTGCGCGCCCCCGGAACGCTCGACACGTTCCTGGTTCCGGCCCCGGAGCCCGTGGCCGGCCCCGCTCTGGCGGATTTTCTGAGGCCGGCTCCAGGGCACGGCGTGGCAACCGGGACCATCGAAGCGATCCTCCGCTCCATCGCGCTGGACGGGAACGGTCTGGCCGGCATTGCCCAGGACGGCACGTTCCGGCTCGGTCCTCTCCAGGGTGCCTGGAGCAAACCGGTCGCCGAGCACGTCGGGGCCGGCGCGCGGGAAGAGGCTCGCGTTCGGCGCCTGGCCGAGCTCGCCGCGCAGTTGGACGACATCGACCGGCGTCTCGAAGAGCTGGCAGCCCAAGGCGCTGTATTGGACGAGCGGCGCGCCCGCCTGGACCGCGAGGCCGCGGCCATCCCCTCGGCGGCGTCTCTGCTTCGAGCGGTCCATCAGGCGGAGGCCGCGGCGGACGACGAGATCCGCCGGCGCACCGAGCGTGAGGAGGCCGAGACGGAAGCCGCCGCCGCCCGGGCCACCCGGCAGGCCGCCGAGCACCGGCTCGGTGCCCGGGCGCGCGATCTCGACCTGGCGGGCTGGATCGACGATCTGGAGGGCGCGCGCCTCCGCCTCGTCCACTTCGAGGGGACCTTTCGCGATCTCGCCCGCGCGGCGGTGACGGCATCGGCCGCGGCGGAGCGGGCCGAACGGGCGCGCCGGCTCCTGGACGAGGCCACCGTGCGCGGAACGGAGCTGCGGCGGCGCGCGCAGGAGAGCACCGCGACCGCTCAGGCCGCCCAGGCGGAGCACGCCATGCTCGAAGCCACCGTGGGGGCCGAGGTCCGCGAGGTCGAGGAGCGGCACAAGGCGGAAAGCCGCAGGCTCGACGCGCTCGAACGCCGGAGAAAGGACCTCGCCGAGGCGATCCAGACCGCGCGGGAGCAGCGGGCCCGCCTCCGCGAACGGTTGGACCTGCGCCAGCTCGACCTCGCGGAACGGGACGCCGAGCGCGCCGCCGCGGTCACCGGTCTCGGCAGGGTGCTCGACGCCGGCCTCCTCCCCCTGGTGCTCGGCCCGGTGCCCGGTGAAATCCCGGAGCCGCCGCCCGCCTGGTCGCTCACCCGTGCTCTGGAGACCGCCCGCGAGATCGAAAAGGTCACCGGCACTCTCGATCTGGCGCCGGAGGCCGCGAACCGCCGCGTCAACCGGCTCCACGAGCGGTTTCGAGTCCTCACCAACGACCTCGGTGCCGAATACCAGCCGAGCCTCGATCAGGACGACGGCCTGGCCCGTGCCCGGGTCGCCTGGAACGGCCGCGAGCACGACGTCCCCGGCCTTCTCGCCACCCTCCAGGAAAACCTGGAGGTCCGCCGTGGCCTCCTCGCCGAGCACGAGCGGGAGGTCCTCCGCCGCTACCTGCTGGGCGAGGTCGGCGATCATCTGCGCAACCGCCTCCGCGAGGCCCGCGCCCTGGTCGACCGGATGAACCAGCTCCTGGAAGAGTGCCAGACCGCCTCGGGCCTGACCCTGAAGCTCGCCTGGGAGCCGATCTCCGAAGCGGCGTCCGAGATCCGCGACGCGGTCCACCTCCTGCGCCAGGACCTCGCCCTGCTCGCCGATCCGGAGCGGCGCCGGCTGGAAGCCTTCTTCCAGGGGAGGATCGCGGAGGCCCGGCAGCAATGGGAATCGGTCCCCTGGCGCGAGCACCTGATGGCGGCGCTGGACTACCGGGGCTGGCACCGCTTCCGCATCCTCCGCCGCATCGGCGGTGACCTCGCGGCGCGCGACTGGGTCGAGCTCACCCGCCGCGGTCACAGTGCCAGCTCCGGCGGAGAGAAGGCGGTGGCCCTCCACCTCCCCCTCTTCGCCGCCGCCGCGGCCCACTACGGCTCGGCACGCGCCACCGCCCCGCGCGTCATCCTGCTCGACGAAGCCTTCGCGGGCATCGATCAACGGATGCGCGGGCGTTGCATGGGCCTCCTGGTCGACTTCGACCTCGATTTCATGATGACCAGCCACGAGGAGTGGGGGTGCCACGAGGAGCTGCCGGGAGTCGCGACCTATCAGCTCTACCGCGACCCCACGCTCGACGGCGTGGCCGCGGTGCGCTTCGTCTGGTCCGGCAACCGGTTGCGGGAGGACCCGGGGACGTGAGCCGGGACGCCGAGGACCTCCTCCGCTTCCTGAGCCGTCCGGAGCTGCGGCGCCTCTGGACGGAAGCCCGCGGCCGGCTGGAACATCTGGGAGGTCCCCGCGGCACCGTCCTCCTCGCCGGGGCCACCGAAGCCGAAAGGCGGGCGGTGGCGAGCCTTCTGGGGCTGGCGACGTTGCCGGACGCTCTCCTGCGCATTCGCCTCGACCGCCTCGACCGGGTCCTTCGGGAGTCGCGCTTCGCCGTCGATCTGCGCACCGCCCTGGAGCTTCTGGATGGACCGCTGCGCGACCGCCCCGGCGAGCGGGCCGAGGAGCGAGACCGCCGGCAGAAGCTCTGGGAACACGCAGCCAACCATCCCGTGCTCGCCGCCCGGCCCCTCCTCCACCAATGGCTCGACGATCTGCGGACCGGCGGCATCCTGAAACGCCTCGCCGGCCCGGCGGATGAGCGGACTCTCCTGGACCAGGCGCTCGCCGTCCTCGCCGTCCTCCCTTGCGCGGCCACTCCGGTGCGCCTGCCCGTCCTCGCCAGCCGGGCGCTCGGTGACAGCCACGCCCTGGACGCCGGCCGTCCGGTGGCGGTGCTGGTCCTCCGGGCGCTCGCCCGCGAAGCCGATCTTCCACCGCCGCGCGGCGCCGCCGAGCGCCGGCAGATGTGGGACCAGGCCGGAGTGGTGGCGGACGATCTGAGCTGCCAGGTGCTCGTCCTGGGCCTCGCCCCGGTCGGAGAAGGGCACGTCGCCGCAAGCCTCCGCGCCCTCGCCGCGGCCGGCGAGCCGGCGCGGATCACCCTGCGCCAGCTCGCCGGAGGAGATCTCGCCTTCCCGCCGCGCCTCTGCATCCACCTCTGCGAGAACCCGGTCGTCGTCTCCGCCGCCGCGGACCGTTGGGGTCCGGCCAGCCCCCCGCTGCTCTGCCTCGAAGGCTTCGCCAGCCACGCCGCCCTGACCCTCCTGACCCGGCTTGCATCCGGCGGCGCCCTTTTCCTCTATCACGGAGACTTCGACTGGGACGGCCTGCGGATCGCCAACAAGCTGGCCGAGACCGTGCCTTTCCAGCCCTGGCGCTTCACCACGGCCGACTACCGCGCCGCCCTCGCCGCCGGGGGAGAGAGACCGTCGCTGCGCGACAGGCTCGTGGAGGCGTCCTGGGATGCCGAGCTGAGCGACGCCATGTCCGAGGCGGGCGTGGCGGTCGAAGAGGAGACGGTGCTCGGGGACTTGCTGGAGGATCTGGGGCAGGCCGTCGTAGAAGGTCGCCGACCCGGGAGCCGCGCCGCCGAGGCTGGTATCATCACTCCATGACCGTAGCAACTCCCCCTCTCGCTTCCCTGGACGTCGCGCCGCTCATCATCGCGGACCGCACGTTCCATTCCCGCCTGTTCCTCGGGACGGGCAAATACACCGATTTCGACACCATGTCCGCCGCGCTGGAGGCCTCGGGCACCGAGGTGGTGACCGTCGCCCTGCGGCGGGTGAACCTCGACGAACGCGGACACGGCTCCCTGCTCGACCGCATCGACCCGGCGCGCTACCTCCTCCTGCCGAACACCGCCGGCTGCTACACCGCCGACGAGGCGGTCCGCACCGCCCGCCTCGCCCGCGAGCTGGGCGGCTGGAACTGGGTCAAGCTGGAGGTCATCGGCGACAAGAAAACCCTCTTCCCCGACAACGTCGAGCTCCTGCGCGCCACCGAGATCCTGGTGAAGGAAGGCTTCATCGTCCTTCCCTACACCAATGACGACCCGGTGGTCTGCAAGAAGCTGGAAGAGCTCGGAGCCGCCGCCGTCATGCCCCTGGGAGCCCCCATCGGCTCGGGGATGGGCATCCGCAACCCCGCGAACCTGCGGATCATCCTGGAGCAGGCGAACGTCCCGGTGATCGTCGACGCCGGCGTCGGCACCGCCAGCGACGCCTCCCTCGCCATGGAGCTGGGTGCCGAAGGCGTCCTGATGAACACCGCCGTCGCCGAAGCGCAGGACCCCGTCCGCATGGCCAAGGCCATGAAGCTCGCCGTCGAAGCCGGCTGGCTCGCCGCCCACGCCGGCCGCATCCCCAGAAAGCTCTACGCCTCGGCGTCCTCACCGACGACCGGGCTGCTGGAGTAGCTGGAACCTCCGGATCGGCCCCTGCCCCCCTTCCCCGGGTGGTCGGGGCGACGGGGAAGGGGGCCGGCGCGCGCCCAGGGCTCGGGGTCGTCGGTCAAGTACTTCTTCCGTGCCGGGCGCTCCATGATTGCGCCTGAGGGCAGATCCTGTAGTAGAGTGCCGGCGGAGAAATCATGGGCCAGCACGACCTCAGCTACCGCCTCTTCTTTACCCACCTGAGCATGATCCGGGACCTTCTCGAAAAGATCGTGGCCGAGCCGTGGGTCCGGCTTCTCGACTTCGCTTCCGCCGAGCGGGTCAATGCCTCGTTCGTTTCCGGCAAGCACGACAACCGCGAGAGCGACATCATCTGGAAGTTCCGGCGCAAGGACGGGAAGGAGCCTGCCGAGGTCTACGTCCTGATCGAGCTGCAGTCGCGGCCGGATCCCTCCATGCCGGTCCGGTTCACGGCCTACGAGGGCTTGTTCTACGAGGATCTCATGGCCGGCCTCCCTCCGGCGGCCTGGAGGAAGCTGCCGCCGCTCATCCCGATCGTCGTCTACAATGGAGGTGGGCCATGGAACGTCGCCACGGACATCGGTTCTCTGATCGGGGACCTGGACCCTTCGGCAGATGTCTACCGGGCACGTGTGCAGTACTGCCTGGTGGTGGAGGCGGCGTACAGCCGGCAGTTCTTGGCCGCGCTGAACTGTCCGATCGGCGACTTGTTCTGGATCGAGATGAGCCGCGACTGGGGCGAGGTCCAGGCCGGAGTCCATCGGCTGCGGCGCAATATTCCGCCGGAGGAGCATTCCCTGCGGCGGGCCTTCGAGACCTGGCTGCAGAAGGTCATCCTGCCGCGCTTTGGACTCTCGGCGGACGACGTCTCCGCGGCGCTCACTTTGGAGGAGCTGGAAACCATGTTGGCTGAAAGCATCGACCGGTGGAATCGTCAGGTGCGGGAAGAAGGTCGGGAAGAAGGTCGCGAGGAAGGTCTTGAGGAGGGCCTCGAGAAGGGTCTCGAGAAGGGCCTCGAGAAGGGCCGGCAGGAAGGGGAAGCCCGGGTGCTGCTCCAGCTCCTGCGCTTGAAATTCGGTCCTCTGTCTCCCGAGGTCGAAGGGCTGGTCCGCTCCGCGGATTCGGAGCGGCTCCTGGAATGGAGCGGTCGCGTCTTGATCGCCGGGCATCTCCAGGACGTCTTCGCGGACTGACCCGGGCAGGGTGAGGGTAAAAGGCGGCCCGGGGGCTTGCATCCGGCCGCGGCCTTGCCCTACAATCTGCCTCCCGCACGCGGTTCACCTCGTGCAGCCATAGCTCAACTGGATAGAGCGACAGACTACGGATCTGTAGGTTGGGGGTTCGACTCCTCCTGGCTGCACCACTTAACCTCTTCAAGAACAGCTAGTCAGACCGGAAGGCCGGTCGCCGAGTTGATCCGGGAAGATAGCCGAAAACCTGGTCCGGCAGACCGGCTGCGGCCCCTCACTTCTCGACGTGCCGGCCCATCTCAGCGGCGTCCTCCTCAAATCCTGGACCCAGGAGGATCTCTTCGAAGTGATGATCGAGCCCTGATTCGAGCGCAGCTCGGCCGGGATGTTCCACCACCACCCGTGAGAGTCGCGCTCCAGGTCGCGCCAGCGCATGGCCTCTGCGCCATCAGGAGCACCAGACGCCACGCGGCGGCGACGGCCGGCTGTAGACGATCGAACAGCGGGCCAGAGCACCCGCAGCTCTTCCTCGGTGAGGACCCGTTCCCGCGGCGCCTCGACGTAGACCCGCTTCACCGAATAGACCGGATTCGCCTCGACGCGCTCTTTCTCGATCCCAAAGGCGAAGACTTTGGACAGGAGCGCGCGCGGCCGGTTCGCACAGACACCGCCCCGCTCGGCGGCGATCCGCTCCAACAGCTCGCGGACATCGGCCCGGCGGATCTCTGCGGCCGGCCGGGAGCCCCAGACGGGGAGCACCTCGACGCGCAGTTTCCGGGCCGATCCGCCTGCCCCTCACGGAACAGCTTCGCTAGTCCGGAATCTCGGGCTCTACAAGCTTCGCCAACTGCGCCAGCGAATCCTGCCAGCCGAGATAACACATCTCGGTCGGGATGGCCTCGGGTAGTCCTTCCTGGACGATGCCGAGCTCCGTTCCGCAGGATACCTGCTTCAGGGTGATCGTCGTCTGCATCTCTCCGGGCAGGTTCGGGGCGTCGAAGCGATCGGTGTAGCGAATTCTCTCGAACGGCACGAGCTCTTGGTACTCGCCACCGAATGAGTGCCCGTGTCCCGTCGTAAAGTTCGTAAACGACATTCTGTAGGTGCCGCCCACCTTGGCGTCCATATGGTGAACCTTGCAGGTGAATCCGTAGGGCGGGAGCCACTTGGCCATGGCGTCAGCGTCTAGAAACGCCCGATAAACGCGCTCCGGCTTGGCGCGGAGAACTCGGTGAAGTCGGATGGTGCCCGTGGACATGATGGACTCTCCTTTCGATTTGCGGAATCTACCGAACCGGGGAGGAATGGGCAAACCGAAGGCGCGCCGGGGCCTCGACGTCACCGCCGGGAAGCGCGTATTCGGCAGGCCGGGCGTCCTCGGAGCCCGGCAGAAGGGGATGATTTGCTTTCTCGGTAGGCGGGAGGCGTGGCGATGATACCGTTCGCCGCACCAGGGCTACCTACCGGGGTGGAATCTCAGCCACCGCGACGCCGGACACGTCGCCAAGGAGCGCAAGGCGTATTGCGAGAGCACGGCCTCCAACCGCGAGGGCGAGCGCGACGACGACCAGGACTGCCGCGACGGCAAACGTGATCCGCATACCGGCGGCGACGGACTCGGGTCGCGCTGTTGTGATGTCGATCGCCCCCGATGCGAGCGCGAACACGGCGCCCATCGCGGAGGCACCGGTGATGAGCCCGAGATTGCGCGACAGGTTGAGCAGGCCGGAAAGCGCGCCCCGCTGGTCCGGGCGAACATCTGCCATGACGGCGGTGTTGTTGGCCGTCTGGAACAGCCCATAGCCGGCGGTGATGACGACGAGGGGGGCGATGTAGCCGGAGATGCCGAGCGTCGCCGGCATCATGGATAGGATGAAGGAACCGGCCGCGATTCCGCTGAGCCCAACGATGGTCACCCGTTGTGCGCCAAAACGGTCCGCGATACGACCGGCCGGAACACCCGTCAGCGCGGCGACAAGCGGACCGATCGACAGGACGAGCCCAACCATGGCCGCATCGAGCCCGAGCGCACGAGAGAGATAGAACGGCCCGACCACCAGCGTCGCCATGACCACCGTCGAGACGAGCGCGCTCGTGGCGAGACTCGCGCTGAGCACTGGATCGCGGAACATCGCCAACCGGATCAAAGGCGATGCGGCTCTCGCCTCGGCGAGCACGAAGAGACCGGCTCCGAAGGCAGCAGCCAACAGCAGAGTCTTGTTGAGCGAACCGAAATGGCCACGCCCAATGGTCATGGCGAGCGCATACGCCGCGAGCGTCAGAGCGAGCAGCAGCGTGCCCACATGGTCGAATCCGGCCCGATCCGTCTTCAGCCCCCGGCGATCAACCGGCAGGTAGCGATGCGCGAGAAGAAACGTCAGGATACCCAATGGAACGTTGACGAGGAAGATGGCCCGCCAACTGAGCCCGGCGATCAGAACGCCGCCGAGCGATGGACCGAGAGCAGTGCCGATCGCGGACATCGTTCCGAGCAGCCCCATGGCGCTGCCGGTTTTTGCTTTCGGAACCGTCTCACCGACAAAAGCCATGGTGAGGGCCATCATGACGGCCGCTCCGAGGCCCTGCGCCGCCCGGGCGGCAATCAGCAGCCAGAGCGTGGGCGCGAAACCGCAGAGGATTGAAGCCACCGTAAACAGGAAGATCCCGGCCAGTAGCAGCCGGCGGCGGCCGGTCATGTCACCGAGCCGTCCGACGCTGACGATCAGGGTCGTGATGGCGAGAAGGTAAGCGAGAACGATCCATTGGACCTCCTGGAAGGAGGCGGAGAAAGCCTGTGCCAACGTCGGCAAGCCGACATTCGCGATGCTGGTGCCGAGCGAGGACAGCAACATGGAGAGCGAGAGGCCGGCGAGCGCCCCCCGGATCGAAAGTGTGGGGTCTCGTTCTGCATGGATTGTCTTTGACATGGGTTATTCTTTCTGGCAACACCTGAAGGAGCCGTCAGAAACATAGCACCCAGCCTGACATGGCGGAAGGCGCGCCATGTGCACTTTACTCGTGCGCCTGACGCCGCATCACGAGCGAGCTATGCTACGGTGGAGGCATGTCGCGGCCCGATCTCAACCTGCTTGTCACCCTGGACGTGCTGCTCGCGGAAGGCAGCGTTGCGCGCGCTGCCCGCCGGTTGCGGCTGAGCCCGTCGGCGATGAGCCGGGCGCTGGCGCGATTGCGTGAGACGACGGGCGATCCGCTGCTGGTCAGGGCCGGACGCGGTCTCGTTCCCACACCCCGGGCGCTCGAGCTCCGCGAGCGGGTTCGTCAGCTCGTGCAGGACGGAGAAGCGGTTCTACGCCCTGCCGAGAATCTCGACCTCAAACAGCTCGTCCGAACGTTCACGCTGCGGACCAGCGAAGGCTTTGTGGAGAGCTTCGGACCGGACCTCATCGCTCGCGTCGGCGAGGAAGCTCCCGGCGTGCGGCTGCGCTTCGTGCAGAAGCCGGACAAAGACAGCACGTCACTGCGCGATGGGACCGTCGACCTGGAAACCGGAGTGGTGGGGATGGCGACCAGTCCGGAGGTGCGGGCGCAAGCACTGTTCCGGGACCGTTTCATTGGCGTCGTGCGCATGGGGCACGCGCTGGCCCGGGGCGAGATCACCCCCGCTCGTTATGCGGCCGGCAAGCATATCTGCGTCTCGCGGCGGGGTCTCGACAGGGGACCGATCGATGAAGCCTTGGAGCCGTTCGGGCTGGAACGGGACATCATCGTGATCGTCGGCGGCTTTGCGACCGCGCTGGCTCTGGCCCGGGCCACCGACCTGATCGCCAGTGTTCCCGAACGGCACACCGGCAACCTGCGTGCCGGAATGCACAGCTTTCCCCTTCCGGTCTCCACGCCGGAGATCACGGTCTCCCTCCTCTGGCACCCGCGGCTGGATTCCGATCCGGCTCATCGCTGGCTGCGCGGCCACGTTCGGAGTGTCTGCGCGGCGATCCGCTGACGCCCGCTTCATTCGAGGGTGTCGATCGCCGCCCAGAGCGCGTCGAGGTCGAGGGTCAGCCCCTCACAGCCCGGAATCTCCCGCAGCGTGCCGGTGCCGGCTTCCAGGACGGGCAGGTAGAGGCCCCGGGCGGCGTCGAGCCGGTGGATTTCGAGAGTGCGCGGCTGTGGGTCGAGGAGCCAGTACCAGGCCACGCCGAAGGCCGCGTAGTCCGCCATCTTCTCCACCCGGTCGCGATGGCCGTCGCGGGGCGCCGGCGAGACGATCTCGATGGCGATGTCGGGCGGAATGCGGATCAGCCCGCGGGCCGGGGGCCGGGGGCTGCCCGGCAGGTAGACGGTGAGATCGGGTTTCCGGCCGCGCGCGGCGCCGACCGCGAGCTTGGCCTCGGAGCCGGCCACCAGGCCACCGTGCGGACAGGTCCAGTTGCCGAGAAGCCGCCCCAGGAGCATGACCAGGAGCTCGTGCAAGTAATCGGGCACCTCCTCCTCCTCGAGACGGCCGTCCACGAGCTCACCGGGCTCCTCGTCCGGCAGGGCAAACCATTCGTCGAGCGAAAGCTGGCGCATGCGGCAGGATGGTACCACCGCCGCGAGCGGCTGCCGGGGAATCGTCTATTGAAGGCAGGGCTACACGTCTCGGCCCTGAAAGTGCCCGCGGCGCCGGAATTCCTGCTCGATTTCCACGAGCTCCCGATCGGCGCGGGCGCGGGCATCACGAATGCGCAGCTCTTTCCGCAACAGCTCCTCGAACGAATACTCCTGAAGAGTCGGCCCCATTTCTTTCTGCTCTTCCAGATAGCAATCCGCCATCCTTCTCAGAAAGTCATCGAGGCTGATGCCGAAGGCGCGGAAAAGGCCCAGCATGTAATTAACCCGGAACAGTGATCCGCCATCCTCCAGGCGCCCCAGGGTCTTGCGATCCATCCCGGCCTCTGCCACCAGATCCTTCAAGGTGCCGTTGTATTCGGATCGATACCGGATGATGGCTTTCCGGATACAGGAGCGGAGAAGCTCGAAGAATTCGCCCGGCCGCTTGGGAGCTTTAGCCATCGAGCTGGATCGTAGTGAGCCCTCAATGAAGGGTCAACGCGGGGATTTCCGGCCGGTCTGCCATCTTCCGGGCCGGTTGTGCCGGGAGCACCGGAACAATTGGGGGGTTCTGGCGCCCGGAGGGCGCGTTTCTGCCGGCGGTCCCGGAAAATCTCTGCTTTGGAAGCCTTCAGCATGTCTGAAGGAATCTAGGTCGGGCGCTGCGAGATTCAGGACATGCGGAGAGCTGTTTTAACCGGAGAGGGCACGACCGGCCACGGCTCCGCCCGCCACGTCGATCGAGTCCGGAGAGAAGGGGGAAGGGAGAGAATGGCTCCTCGGGAGGGACTTGAACCCCCGACCAATCGGTTAACAGCCGATCGCTCTACCACTGAGCTACCGAGGAGTGTGGTGAAGAACCCTCCGGGATCGCTCCCGGAGGGCGGGATCTTAGGGCCAACACGCCCGCGAGTCAAGAGTGCCCGCGGGAGAGGGGCCGGGGGTGAGAGCTACGCCGAGTCGAGGAACGGCTTCAGCTTCGTCGCCCGGCTGGGGTGGCGGAGCTTGCGCAGAGCCTTCGACTCGATCTGGCGGATGCGCTCGCGGGTGACGTTGAACGACCGGCCCACCTCTTCGAGGGTGTGCTCGGAGCCGTCGCCCACGCCGAAGCGCATCTTGAGCACCAGCTCCTCCCGCGGCGTCAGGGTCTTCAGCACCTTCCGGGTCTGGTCCTTCAGGTTGGCGAAGATCACCGAGTCGATGGGGGAGATGGCGTTCTTGTCCTCGATGAAGTCGCCCAGGTGCGAATCCTCCTCCTCGCCGATCGGCGTCTCCAGCGAGATGGGCTCCTGGGCGATCTTCATGATCTTGCGGACCTTGGAGGCCGGCAGGTCCATCCGCTCGCCGATCTCCTCGGCGGTGGGCTCGCGGCCGAGCTCCTGCACCAGCGAACGGCTGGTACGGGTCAGCTTGTTGATCGTCTCGATCATGTGCACCGGGATGCGGATCGTCCGCGCCTGGTCGGCGATCGCACGGGTGATCGCCTGGCGGATCCACCAGGTGGCATAGGTCGAGAACTTGTAGCCGCGGCGGTACTCGAACTTCTCGACGGCCTTCATCAGGCCGATGTTCCCTTCCTGGATCAGGTCGAGGAACTGGAGGCCGCGGTTGGTGTACTTCTTGGCGATGGAGACCACGAGGCGGAGGTTGGCCACGATGAGCTCCTCTTTGGCGCGCTCGCAGGTGGCCTCGCCCTGCCGGATCTTGTCGATCGTCGCCGCGATCTCGGCATGGGTGGTGCCGTAGCGCTCCTCGAGCTCCTTCAGGTTGACGCGGTACTTCTCGATGCGCCGGCGGTGCAGCGCCTTGAGCTCCTCGCTGGTCTCCCGCTTGAGCGCCGTCTGCGCCCGCTTGATGTCCTGCTCGAAGCGCGAGAACTGCTTGTCGATGTCCTTCAGGAAGTCGACCAGCCGGTTGCGCGTCTGGACGCTGAAGTCGACGGTGCGGATGTCCTTGGCGATCTTCGCCACCAGGCGGTCGATCTCGCGCTCGATCTCCAGGTACTTCTCGCCGTCGGGCTTGCAGCGCTTCTGGCGCTTGCGCAGCTCCTGGATCTCGTGGTCGTTGACCGCGATCTGCTCGAAGATCTTCAGGTTGGACCGGATGCGGTCCGACGCCTTGGGATCGAGCGGCTCGTCCGGATCGGAGGACACGAGCTCGCGCAGGATCCGCTTGTCGCGGGCCGCCATCTCGTTCAGGCGGAGCAGCTCGCGGAGGACCACCGGGTTCTCGCAGAGCGCCTCGTAGATGGTCCACTCGCCCTGCTCGATGCGCTGGGCGATCTCCACCTCGCCCTCGCGGTCGAGGAGGGGGACGGTGCCCATCTCGCGCAGGTACATGCGCACCGGGTCGTTGGTCTTCTCGTGGGTGGTGAGACCGAACTCGGTGGTCTCGTCCTCCTTCTTGTCGAAGTCCCCCGCGCTCGACTCGAAGTCGTCGCGGTTCTGGTACCGCTCGGGACGGTCGATGACGTCGACGCCGAGGTCCGAGAAACGGAGATAGATCTCGTCGAGCTCGTCCGGGAGGCTCACCACCTCCTCGGGCAGCATCTCGTAGATCTCGTCGTAGAGGAGATAGCCCTTCTCCTTGCCGAGCTCGATCAACTGCTTGACCGAGGTGTACTTCTCTTCCACGGGTGTGAGGCTCGAAATGGTCAAAGTGCTCTCCCTCTGTGCCTCGCGGGCGCCGATACTCAGACGCCCCCGGCGCTCGCACTGGGCCGGGGCCCCCGGTGTAGGCTCTGACTCAAGCTTGTTTTCTCTTTCAACAGACGATCGAGGCGGTGAAGGTCGCCCTTGCGATCCGCCTCGCGAATCTCGGTCGCGAGCTCCTGGAGCCGTTGTTTCTGCCAGCGGCGGAGTAATTTCTCAAGGGAAGGTCCCAGGAGCCCGACTCGTTCGGAACCAAAGTCCCTTTCTACCAAAATCATGGCCAGCCGGGCAACCGTCCCCCCCTCGTCGCCCAGAGCGGCCATTACGGCCTTCCCCCCGGGTCTGCCGCCCGCTCCTGCATATAGAGCGCAAAAGGCCTGGTAAATATTCCTGCATTCCGTATCGAGAAACGCCTCGGGCGGCGGCAGGTCCGCGAGAGGCGGAATCGCCTCCTCGCCCTGGATCAGCCGCTCCAGCGTCTGCTCCTCCAGGCTGCGCACCTCCCGGGCGACGTACGGCTCGACGCGGGCCGCCCCGGCTTTCCCCGCGCTCCGCTCGGCGCCGCGCTCCGCCAGGCTCCCCGCGGCCCGCCGCGCCAGCATCTCGACCGGGATGTCGAGGCGCTCGGCGGCGATCCGCGCATAGCCATAGCGCAGGATGGCGTCCGGGATGGGGTGGAGCAGCTCCGCCACCGCCGCGCCCGCCTTGGACTGCAGCCGCGGATCGCCCGCGGTGCCCGGCGGAACCAGGCGCCCGATCTCCGCGGTCACCCCGTCCTCGGCCGCCCGGATCGCCTCGGCCACCGCCGCCTCCCCCGCCTCCAGGCGCAGCGAATCCGGATCGTGCCCGGCCGGGAAGCGCGCCCGCCGTACCCCCAACCCTTCGCCGAGAAGCAGGGGGAGCGCCCGGCGGAAGGCGTTCTCGCCGGCGTTGTCCCCGTCGTAGGCGACCACCACGTCCTCGGCATAACGCGAAAGGAGCTTCGCTTGTTCCGGGGTGAGCGCGGTCCCCATGCCGGCCACCGCCCCCTCCAGGCCGCAGGCGACGGTGCCGATGACGTCGAAGTACCCCTCGCAGAGCACGGCGCGGCCGGTCTCGCGGATCTCCTTCCTGGCATGATTCAAGCCGTAGAGGAGGGTCCCCTTGTGGAAACGGTCGGTCTCGCTGGTGTTGACGTACTTGGCCTTGTCCTCCCCCAGGGCGCGCCCGCCGAAGCCGACCAGCCGGCCCGCGGCGTTGTGGATCGGGAACATCAGCCGGTGGCGGAAGCGGTCGTAGGGCTCGTTGCTCTTCTCGGACCGCCCGACGAGGCCGGCGGCTTCGAGGTCGGCCAGGGGGATGCGCGGATGGAGCGCCTGGACCAGGTTGCGCCAGCCCTCGGGGGCGTAGCCCAAGCCGAAGCGCTCGATGAGGGCGGGCGGGATGCGCCGCTTCTCCAGGTACTCGAGGGGAACCGGCGAGCGGCGGAGCTGGTCGGTGAAGAACTGGGCGGCGGCCTGGAGCGCTCCTTCGAGGTCCCGCTCGTCCCGCTCGCCGCCGCTCCAGCCGGTCCGCTTCTCGGTCCGCGACGGCAGGGGGACGCCGAAGCGCAGCGCCAGCGCCTCGATGGCGGCGGGAAAGTCGTCGCCGGTGGTCAGCATGTGGAGCTTGATGGCGTCGCCGCCGGCCCCACAGCCGAAGCAGTAGAAGAGGCCCTGCACGGGGTCGACGCTGAACGACGGTGTCTTTTCCTTGTGGATCGGGCAGAGCCCCCCATGGCGCCGGCCGGCCTTGCGCAGGCGGGTGTGCTCGGAGGCCACGGCGACGATATCGGCGGCATCGCGCACCGCTTGCACGAGCTGAGGGGTGAGATGGACGTTCCCCAGGGCCATGGATTCAGCTTCGCAGAGTGACCACGGTCGCGCCATTGCCCCCTTCGTTGGGTGCTCCGGAACGGACCGCCGCGACCCCGGAATGGCCGCGCAGGTGGTCGCGCACCGCCTGCCGCAACCGTCCCGTGCCATGGCCGTGGACCACGCGCACCTCGCGCCGGTGCGACAGGAGCGCCTGGTCGATGTAGCTGTCCAGCTCCTCCAGGGCCGGCTCGACCCGCTTGCCGATCAGGTGGATCTCCGGCGGGATCTCGACCGACTCGTCGAGGTCGCGGCGGATGGTGCGGAGATCGGACGGATAGGTCCGATCCGTCCGATCAGTCCGATCAGCCCGCGCGGTACCCGCGGGGGCCAGCTCCTCGGGACGGCAGCGCAGGCGCTTCCCCTTGACCAGGACCTCGGCGCGGCCGGGCTCCAGCTTGTCGAGGATCCCCTGCCAGCCGAGACCGACGTGGCGGACCGGCCCGCCGACGGTAAGCGGGCCGGACGCCGCGGGCTCCGCCTCCTCGAGCACCGGGGCCGCGGCGAAGAGGGTCTCGACGGCCTCGGCCTCCAGGCCTTTGCGCCGCCCCTCGTCGAACCGCTCGCGCATCCGCTCGACCTCGGCGCGCAGGTGCTCGGTGGTCTCGCGCTTGAAGGCGTCGAGCTCGGTGCGCAGCCGGCGCGCCACGGTCTTGCGCTCCTCTTCGGCGCGCGCCAGCTCGTCGGCCAGCCGGCGCCGCAGCTTCTCGGCGTCGGCCCGCTCCTCCTCCAGCCCGGCGCGGGTCTCGCCGAGCTCGCGGCGGACCCGCTCCACCTCGGCGATGAGCCGGCGCAGGTCACGGTGCTCCGAGCCGAGGCGCGCTTCGGCGCGGTCGAGCCAGGCGGCAGGGAGGCCGAGGCGGCGTCCGAGCGCCAGCGCCTCGCTGCCGCCGGGCGGGCCGGGCATCAGATGGAAGGTCGGCCGGCCGGTCTCGGTGGCGAACTCCATCGCGGCGCAGGAGGCACCGGGCATCTCCAGGGCCGCCGCGGCGAGCTGGGTCAGATGCGTGGTGATCACCGCCAGGCTCGACTTCTCGACCAGCCCTTCGAGGAGGGCGATCGACAGGGCCGCGCCCTCCTCGGGATCGGTGCCGGAGCCCAGCTCGTCGAGCAGGACGAGCGCGTCCGGCCCGGCGGCCTCCCAGGCCTCCTTCAAGCGGAGGAGACGGCCGCTGAACGTCGAGCGGTCGGCGAGCAGGTCCTGCTCGTCGCCGACGGTGGCCACCAGGCTCCGCAGGAACGGCACCCGGCTCCCCGGCGCCGCGGGGATCGGCAGGCCGCACTGGGCGATCAAGGTGAGCAGGCCCACCGTCTTGAGCGCCACGGTCTTGCCGCCGGCGTTGGGTCCGGTCACCACCAGGATGCGGCGGCCGGCGGTGAAGTCGACGTCGAGCGGCACGATGTCACCCGAATGGCCGGCTTGGCCGAGCGCTTCGGCGCGCAGCTCGGCGAGGGCGGGATCGAGCAGCGGGTGGCGCGCACCGGCCAGGCGCAGCTCGTGGCGCGGCCCGATCTCGGGAAGGCCGCCGTTGCAGCGCTCACCGAAACGGACCGCCGTCTGCAGGAGGTCGAGCTCGCCCAGGAAGCCCGCCCAGGCGCGCAGGGCCGGGAGGGCGGCGCGCACCTCGGCCAGGACCTCGTTCAGGATGCGGCGCCGCTCGGCCTCCTCGTCCTCGACCGACTGCTGCAGCGAGTTGTTCGTTTCGACCACCTGGAGCGGCTCGAAGTAGAAGCTCTTGCCGGTGGCGGACCGGCCATGGACGAGACCCGGGCTGCGGCCGCGGGCGCCCGCCTGGAGGACGACGACCAGCCGGCCGCCGCGCATCGGGATGGTGTCCTCCGAGAGCTCTTCCTTGTGGCCGCCGACGAACTCTCCGAGATCGCGGTAGAGCTGGTCGCGCACCCTGCGGATCTGGCTGCGCAGGCTGGCGAGGAGCGGGCTCGCATCCTCGCGCACCTCGCCGCGGCGGTCGAGCGTCCGGTCGATGCGCTTGAGGAGCGGCGCGAGATCGGGGAGGCCGGCGGTGATCTCCACGAGGCCGGAGCAGACCGGGATGGCCTCGCGGATGCGCCCCGCCGCGGTCCGCGCCGCCTTGCCGAAATCGGCGACGCGGACGAGATCGATCCCCTCGATCGGCGGGCGGCCGTGGACGAGGCGGTCGAGGAGCTGGATCAGAGGGACGTCGAACGCCGGGACCAGCGAGCGCTCGCCGACCAGGCGGGAGGCCTCCTCGAACCGGCCGCGCCAAGCGCGGAGATCGGCTTCCTCTGTATAAGGGCGGAGACCGAGGACGCGTTCACGGCCGAGATCGCTCGCCGCGAGCCGGGCGAGAACGGCGAGGAGGCTCGGCAGCTCCAGGGCCTGGGCCGTCGCGGCGGAATAGAGAGAGGGCGCGGTGCTCACCGCGTCAGTCTACCAGCGGCCCGGTCCTCTTGCGGGGGCGGCGGGGGTCAAGGCGCCCGGTGAGGCGGGAACAGTGTGGACAACCGGCCAGCAGATGGCGCACGATCATCCGGCACGGCTCGCGCCCCTCGGGACCGGAGAGCTCGCCCCGGAGGAAGAGATCCAGGAGGCGGGGATCGGGGTGTCCGGGTGCGTCCTCGGCCGCCGCGGAGGGGGCCGGAACCGGCGCCAGTTTCTCCGCAGGCGCGATCCGGACGGCCGCGGGATCCTCCGGCAGTATGGAATCCGGCGCCGGATTCTTTCCAGTGTGTGCCATATGTCGAGTACATCTTGTCAAGCGAGACAACTGTAGCCCGCGACAAATCACCGTGTCAAGCACAAAAGCTCTGGTGACGGGAACGGGTTTATTGAACTAAGTCCTTGAGGGGCCTAAGTTTGTGCTTGCCTTACAGCGCGAGAGAAGGTAAATTTCGCGCATGTCCATCTTCCACGGTCTCGGTAGGGCCCTCCGTTGGCTACGTGACAGGCAGGGAAAAAGGCAGTACCAGGTCGCGGATGCGGCCGGTATCACCAAGGCGATGTTGTCTGCTTATGAGACGGGCAAGCAGAAGCCGTCGCTCGATACGCTGGAGAAGATTCTCGCAGCTCTGGAGTGCGACCTGAACGACCTCCACAACTCGCTGCAGATCGTCAACGAGCGGCCGGAGGCGATCCGCCGTTCGGGTGGGCAGCCAGCCGGCTGGCCCGGGCATCCGCGCGACGTCGGTGCTCGTGACGGGGAATCTCCCAACGTCTACAACATCCTCGGCATCAACCGCCCACTTCCTCCCATGGAGGAGCAGGCCCTCAGCGAAATGCTGCGGGGCTTCCACAAGCTCGTCCGCTATCTGCACGACTCCGTGGCGCAACGGCCGGCTCATCCGGAGCCGGTCGTCGACCTCCCGGAGGAAGAGGCGGAAGAAGCCTGACCGGCGGTGGCCCGGCTTCGTGCCGGGCCGCGGCGGTCCCCCTTCTCCCGCGGCGCCTCCCCGGCACCGCCCGGGGTGGCTTCGCGCGCCACTCGCCATGTGCTACCTTCGCCCCTCCAGGAGGTGCGCATGACCATCCCCCCTGAAGACCGCCTCATCTTCGCCCTCGACGTCCCGGCCGCCGAAGAAGCCCGCCGGCTGGTGGCCATGCTCCGGGACACCGTCCGCTTCTACAAGGTGGGTCTGGAGCTCTTCCTGGGAGCCGGCTTCGCGCTGGTCGACTGGCTTCTGGAGCAGGACAAGAAGGTCTTCCTCGACTTGAAGCTCTACGACATCCCGGAGACCGTGGCGCGCGCCGTCCGCCAGATCCGGTCTCGTCCCATCACCTTCACCACGGTCCACGGCGACGGCGCCATCCTGGAAGCGGCCTGCCGCGAGAGGGGCGAGGTCGGCATCCTCGCGGTCACCGTGCTGACCAGCCTCGACCAGCGCGGCCTCCACGACCTGGGCATCACCACCGACGTCCACGACCTGGTGCTCGCGCGCGCCCGGCGCGCCCTGGAGACCGGCTGCACCGGAGTGATCGCCTCGGCGCAGGAGGCACGGCGGATCAAGGAGAGCGCCGGGGAGAGGCTGACCGTCGTCACCCCGGGCATCCGTCCGGCGGAGAACCGCCCGGCGGACGACCAGAAAAGGGTGATGACCGTCGAAGAAGCCCTCCGCAGCGGCTCCGACTACCTGGTCGTCGGCCGGCCCATCCGCGACGCCGCCGATCCCTGCGCGGCGGCGGCGAGCATTCAGGAGACCATCCAGGAGACGCTCCGGGGGCTGTTCCAGCCGGCGTAGCCACGGGCCGGTGGACGAAGAGGGGAGGGGCTCCGGGTGGAGCCCCTCCCGTGACATCGGTGATTCTCAGGCGTAGATCGGCACCGGCGCGATCTTCACCGGAGCATCCAGGAGAGGATCCTGGAACTGGCGGGTGCGAAGGGCCCGGAGACGGGACTCCTTCACCGGGGTGTTGACGGTCTGGGTTTCTGTCATGGTTCCTCCTTGGTTCAGGCGAAAATCTGGGTCGGCGTAATCTTCACCGGCGCGTCCAGGAGAGGATCCTGGAACTGGCGGGGGCGAAGCGCCCTGAGACGGGACTCCTTCACCGGGGCGTTGATCTGGGCTTCCGTCATGTGTCCTCCTTGCGGTTTGGGGTTTACACGCCTGCCGTCAATTGACGGCCGAAAGCTCGCGCACGAGCTCGCTGTCCGGCTGTTGCAGCTCGGGAAGCTGGTCGGCGTCCAGCTCGTACGAAGCGAATCCGCCGGAGGCTTCGCGCGCCAGGATCAGGATGCGCTCCCCCAGCAGGTCTTCGGTCAGGTCCTCGCCGGCCCGCAGGCGTTCGATGGCTTGCGGGACGTCGAGCGGTGAGAGGAATGCCGACCAGGTGCCACCGGCGGCGGCGGGCGGCGTCGGAGCCGGCACACCGCGGAGGAAATGGAGCCGCCATTCCTCGTAGTCGAAGAGCCCCCGGGCGAGCGTCCGGGCGTCCTCGGTGAGGTCGGCATGGGCGAGGAGCGACTGGAAGAGCGGCCGCATGGCGCGCCAGTTGGCGCTCGGGTCGCCGGTGGCGTCCCAACTGAGCTCCTCGCGCTTCAGAGGACCTTCCACGGCCAGCGCGTCATAGAAGGCGGAGACGAGGCCGCCGTGGGTGAGCTGGCCGAGCCCCGCCACGGTGTAGGGGGCGAGGGTCACCGCGTGGTGGAAGAACATCTCGACCTGGCCGAGCTGATTGGGCGTGCCGCCGATCGTCTCCGGCACGAAATAGCCGCTGAAGAAGTCGTTGTCCGAGAGGATCGCCTCCACGTGCTTCTCCGGCACCTCGATGAACGGGTACTCGATGCGCAGCGAGTCGAGGTCGAAATCGACCGGCAGGGCCGAGGTGGTGATCGGGGCCGGCGGCCACATGCGCAGGCGGTGGAACTGCACGATGTCCGCCCCCAGCATCTTGAGGCGCGCGCCCAGGGTGATCGACGCCGACAGCTCGTCCGCCCGCTCGTCCGGTTGCCCGAGGACGAACGAGCAGGTGCAGGAGATGCCGTGCTCGGCGAGCTCGGCCACGGTCGTCTCGGCCGTCTTGGGATCGAGGTGCTTGTCCACCACCTTCTGGATGCGCTCGGAGGCGGATTCGATCCCGAAGAAGAGCTTCCAGCAGCCCGACGCCTTCATCTTGGGGAGCAGCCCTTTCAATCGGATGTCGGTGCGCGAGTTGGCCATCCATTCGACCGGCAGCTTCGCCGCCAGCATGGTGTCGCAGAACTCGGCCATGAACTTCGGGCTCACGGTCAGCAGGTCGTGCACCAGCATGAAGCTGTCGTACCCGTGCTCCTCGTAGAGGAAGCGCATCTCGTCGACGATCGCCTGCGCGGGCTTGACGCGGAACTGGCGCTTCCAGAACGGCGCCGTCGCGCAGAAGGTGCAGGCGAACGGGCAGCCGCGGCCCGCCTCGATGTAGATGAGGCGGCGGGGCGATCCCGGCTGGATGGTGGCGACGTAGCGGCGCAGGTCGAGCGACTCGCCCAGCGTGCTCCACATCGGCGGCAGGGTGTCGAGATCGATCTGCGCGTGCGCGGTATTGGTGACGACTTCGCCGTTCTCGCGGTGGCACAGAGACGGGACGCTCTTCCAGTCCCCGCCGTTCGCCAGGGCGTCGAGCAATCCGGACAACGCCGGCTCGCCCTCCCCCTGAATGGCGAAATCGAGCTCCGGCAGGCGGCGCAGCGACGCCGGGCCGAGCGCGCCGAAGTGAGCACCACCGGCGACCGTCACCAGCTCCGGACGGAACCGCTTCGCGGCCCGCACCAGGTGCTCCGCCTGCAAGCTGTTGCTGTACATCGAGGTGACGGCACAGACGTCGGGAGAGAAGTCGGCGAGGCCGCGCTCGAACAGCGGCACGTAGCGGTCCTCCGCCGCGGAATCGCGCTCCCGGACCTCCAGGTCGAGGTCCAGGATCCGTGTCTCGTGGCCGCGCGCGCGCAGCCAGGACGAGAGGGTCGTGAGGCCGAGCGGCGGAGTCACCTCCGCGGCCGGAAGAAGGGGTGGTTGCAGCAGCAAGACTCTCATCGGCTCACCTCCATGCGACCGGTCGGCTCCACCGCTCGACCCGGTACTACGCGAAAATCACTGTCGCCGCGGGCGCCACCGGCTTGGCCAAGAGAGGATCCTTGACCGGCCGGAGGGCTCTGAAGGTCTTGGCATGGCTCGCTGGAACGCTGAGGGTCTGGGTTTCGTTCATGGTTTCTCCTTGGGTTGAAGGGGCCTGCTCTCCAAACGGTTGACTGCACAGGTTACTCTCATAACGGTGCATCTCGCCAGCCGGGCCGAGACAACTTCAGACAACCTCCCGTGATATCCTTCGCGCCAACATTCAACCGAGTGCAATTGCGAAAATCGTTATGATCCGCGAAATCAGGCAAAGCACCCGCCGGCTCCTCCGGCGCCCTGGTCTCACGCTCACCGCCGTCGCGACCCTGGCGCTCGCCATCGGCGCCAACACGGCGATCTTCAGCCTCCTCGACACCGTCGCCCTGCGCCCCCTTCCGTATCCCGACGCGGACCGGCTGGTGAAGATCGGCGCGGCGGTTCCCGGGCAGACGGAGATGCAGGAGGTCTCCTGGCCGAAGTTCCAGGTTCTGGCCGCCCAGAGCCGGACGGCCGCGGGCATCGCCGCCTGGTACCCGAATACGTTCGGGCTGACCGAGAAGGACCGGCCGGAGGAGCTCTCCGGCCTGCGGGTGAGCGGCTCCTTCTTCGCGGTCTGGGGAGTCGATCCGATCCTGGGGCGGACGTTCTCGGCGGAGGAGGAGAAAGAGGGGGGACCCGCCGTGGCGCTCCTCTCCTACGGCTTCTGGCGGCAGCGCTACGCCGGAGACCGCGCGGTGCTCGGCAAGACCCTGGACCTCGAAGGGCTCCCCACCACGATCATCGGCGTCCTGCCCGACACGCTGCGCTTTCCTTTCAGCGGCGTCCAGATCTGGCTTCCCCGTCCGGACAACGTGAGCTTCATGCCCCGCCGGGCGCTGGAGATGGGGGCGGGCTACCTGCAGGTGGCGGCGCGCCTGCAACCCGGCGCCTCCCTGGCCGCCGCGCAGCAGGAGATCGACGGCCTCGCGGCAGCCTACAAGCAGGAGCACCCGGGCTGGTACGACACGACCTACGGCCTCGCCGTCAAGCCGATGAACGAGCTGCTGGTCGGCTCCAGCCGCACCACGTTGCTGATCCTGCTCGGCGCGGTCACCCTGGTGCTGCTGATCGCCTGCGCCGACGTGGCCAACCTGCTGCTCGCCGACGGCCTCTCACGGCGCCGCGAGATCGCCGCCCAGATCGCCCTGGGCGCGGGGCGGCGCCAGATCTTCGGCCAGGCACTGCGCGAGAGCCTGCTGATCGCCGTCGCGGGCGGCGGCCTCGGCGTGCTCCTGGCCCACTGGGGGCTGCGCCTGCTGGTCGCCGCCAACCCGGCCGACCTGCCGCGGATCAGCGAAGTCACCGTCTCCGGCCGGGCGCTGGCCTTCGCCCTGCTGGTCACCGGCCTCGCCGGCCTCCTGGCCGGCCTGGCCCCCGCCTGGCAGACCCTGCGCACCGATCCCAGGACCTTCCTGGCGGAAGGCGGGCGCGGCGCCGCCGGCGGCACCCGTGCCCAGTGGGGCCAGGGGCTCCTGGTCACCGTCCAGATCGCGCTCGCCCTGGTGCTGCTGTCGGCGGCGGGGCTCCTCCTGCGCAGCCTGCAGAAGGTCAACGGCATGGACCTGGGCTTCGATCCGGACGACCTGCTCTTCGTGCAGGTGACCCTCCCCGAGGCCAAATACCCCGGCGTGACCGAGAGGCGGATCTTCTTCGAGGGCCTCCTCGACCGCGTCCGCAAGATCCCCGGCGTGCAGTCGGCGGGCCTCATCGAGTACCCCCCCACCTCCGGGGCCCCGCACATGGCGCTCTCGGTCGAAGGCCGGCCACCGGTGCCGCCGGAGCAGCAGACCCTGGTGGCGCGCGGCATCACCAGCGCCGGCTACCTGCCCACCCTGGGGACCCGGTTCCTCGCCGGCCATGACTTCGATCCGCTGCTCTCTCCGGAGGCCCCGCCGACCGCGATCATCACCCGCTCGCTCCGCGACCTCGTCTTTCCCGGGGAGAACCCTCTCGGGCAACACGTGCTGCTGCGCAACACCACCTCCCGCATCGAGATCGTCGGCGTGGTGGAGGACATCCAGCAGAACCCTCCGGAAGAAGGGAAGGAGCCGATGATCTTCCTCTCCCAGCGCCAGGCGGGCGCCGACCTCTCGCCGCCCAACTACATGAGCCTGGCGATCCGCTCGTCCCTGCCGGTGGCCGGCGTGGCCGAGGCGCTGCGGCGCGAGGTGCACAACCTCGATCCCGGCGAGCCGCTGCCGGAGATGGCCACCATGTCGTCGCTCCTGGCGGCCACCACGGCGCGGCGCCGGCTGACGACCGGCCTGTTCTCCGGTTTTTCCGCTCTCGCCCTGGTGCTCAGCCTGCTGGGGATCTACGGCGTGGTGGCGCACGCCATCTTCCTGCGCCGCCGCGAAATCGGCCTGCGCATGGCACTGGGGGCGAGCCGCGGCCAGGTGCTGGCCGGCGTGCTGCGGCTGGGAGCCCGCTGGATCGTCCCGGGCCTCCTGCTGGGAGCCATCGGCGCGTACTTCGCCGACCAGGCGCTGGTCAGCCAGCTCTTCGAGGTCGAGCCCACCGACTGGGTCCACTTCGCCGCCGCCGCCGCCCTGCTCGGAGGCGTCGCCTTCCTCGCCTGCCTGCTCCCCTCGCGGCAGGCCGTCCGGGTCGACCCGGCGACGGTGCTGCGGACACCGTGAGGGGGGCGGGGGCTCATGGCGGTCCTTCCTCTTCCTCCGGTCTCGCGGGCTGCCGCGCCCAGGCGGCGGATGTGGTGGCGAGCTTCTCGCGAGTGAAGGTGTAGCCCAGCTCGGCAAGGGCGTCGAGCGCGTCGACGTCGAACATGTCGAACGGCTCGGTGGGCAGGTCGAGATAGAGCTCGACCTCGCGCCGGGCCTGCTTGGCGTAGACGTCGCTCGCCAGGACCGCGGAGCGGTGGATGAGGCGCAGGATGTTGGGGAACGTGCGCGCCTTCGCCCGCCGGCGCCAGCGCTCGGCCAGGAGCTGCCAGGGGGTCGGCGTCCTCTCGAAGGTCGGATCGGCCCGGACGTCGACGGCGGCGGAGACGTCCACGGCGATGATCGGGCCGCGGCCGAGCCGCCGCATCACGTCCGCCGGCAGGTTGTTGAGCACACCGCCGTCGACCAGCAGATCGCCGCCCGCGGCGACCACCGGGGGCGAGATGCCCGGGATGGCCATGCTGGCGCGCACCGCGGCGTGCAGCGAGCCCCGCCGGTGGACGACCACCTCGGTCCGGCTCAGGTTGGTCGAGACGCAGTAGAAGCTCCGCCAGAGGTCCTCGATGTGTACCTCGCCGTACATCATCTCCAGCATCTTCTCCGCCTTGCGCATCCCCAGGAGCGAGATCAGCGGCAGGGTGTAGACCTTGTGCGGCCGCATCTCGACCCAGCCGCGCCGGTTGACCGCGAGCAGCTCCCGCCAGCCGCCGCCGCAGGCGTGCTGCGCGGCGATCGAGGCGCCCATGCTGGCGCCGCCGATCCGGTCGACCGGAATCCCCGCCTCTTCGAGCGCGCGCAGCACGCCGATGTGCGCGAAACCGCGCGCGCCGCCGCCGCCGAGCACCACGCCGATCGCGTTGCCACTCAGGAAGCGCGCGAGGCGGGCGTCATCCTCCGGCCGGTCGAGACGGTGATGGTGATGGCCGGCGAAGCGGCGCAGCTTCAACCACCCGGCCGTGCCGGACGGACGCCGGCTGCCGTCGCGGTGCAGGAGGACGAGCTGCACGAGCTGCTTTCCCTGGTCGGCTTCGACCTGGTCCAGCTCGGCCGCGAGCGGACCGAGCGATGGCAGGCCACCGGCCCGGGCCATCACCAGGATCTGGTCCGCCTGGCGCAGGCAGCGGCGCGTCCAGGCCGTCGGGCCGGGGTCCGCCTCGTAAAGGACGAATCCGTGTCCGGCCTCCTGCTCGCTGATCCATGCCGCAATGCGGCCGTCCTCGGCGCTGCCGTCCGCACAGAACGCGGCGCCGTAGCCGAACCGTTCGACGATCTCCCGGGCATTGAGATGAAGGGTCGGCCCGTGGACGGAGAGGCTCCGCACCAGCCGCGCGGCCAGCTCCTGCAGCGGCACGTCCTGGCTTGCCGCGGTGAGCGCCACCGCCACGCAGCCGCACGGCGGCGCCTGGGGCTCGGCGTTCAGCGAGCCGGCCAGCAGGCGGGTGAGGGCGAGGGTCGCCGCGGGGTGGCAGCGCAGGACCTCTTCCGTCCGCTCGCGCGAGAGCCGGGCGAGCACCGTGTCGCGCAGCGCGCGCACCGTGCTGGTCTGCGGGTTGCCGCTGAGGATGGCCAGCTCGCCGAGACTGTCGCCTCGCCCCTTCTCCCCGAGCACCGTCTCCTCGCCCCGGGCCCGCTCGCGCACCAGCACCAGCCGGCCACTCTCGACGAGGTAGAGACAGTCCCCCGGCTCTCCTTGCCGGAAGACCCGGGTACCGCCCGGCGCGAGCCACCACTCCAGAGCCTCCGCGATCTCGTCGAGCGCGGGCTCCGCGAGCCCCCCGAACAGCCGGGTCGAGGCCAGGAAGCTCCGGGCCTGCAAACGAGGGAGTGGCGGGATGGGGCGCATGAAAGGCAACCGGCTCGCGGGATCGGATGTGAACGCAGGCTCTGTATACCACCAGAATCCAGCTATCATCGCTCCAGAATCCAAGAAAGGAGCGGAAGACATGCCCAAGCGTTCCCTGATCCTCGCCGGCGGTGGCATCAAGGTCGCTTTCCAGGCCGGGGTGTTGCAGGTCTGGCTGGACGAGGCGGGATTGACCTTCGATCACGCGGACGGCGCGAGCGGCGGCTGCCTCAACCTGGCCATGTGGTGCCAGGAGATGAGCGGCACCCGGATCGCCGACAACTGGCGCAATCTCGATCCGGTCGCGGGCGTCGATTTCAACTGGACCCAGTACCTGCGGCTCTTCTACGCCGAATCGCTCTTCCAGCTCGACAACTACCGGCGCAAGGTCTTTCCCGCCTGGGGGCTCGACTGGAGGAAGATCCGCCAGAGCCCGCGCGAAGCGACCTTCAACGTCTACAACTTCACCCGCCACGAGCCGACCGTGTACACGCCCGGCGAGATCACCGAGGACCTGCTGGTGGCGTCGGTGTCCTTGCCGATGTGGTTCGAGCCCGTCCGCATCGGCGGCGACGTTTACATCGACTCCGTCTTCAACACGGACGCCAATCTCGAAGAGGCGATCCGGCACGGGGCGGACGAGCTATGGGTGATCTGGACGGTGAGCCAGCGCGGCGAGTGGCTCGACGGCTTCGTGGCCAACTACTTCCAGATTATCGAGGCCGCGGCCAACGGCCGCTACAAGGACGTGCTCAAGCGGATCGACGCCAACAACCGGGAGATCGCCGCGGGCCGGCCCGGCGAATTCGGCCGTCCGATCGAGGTCAAGGAGCTCAAGGCCGAGGTGGCGCTCCACTACCTGATCAACTTCAGCCGTGACCGCGCGGCCGAAGCGGTCAACCAGGGCGTCGAAGTGGCGCGGGCCTGGTGCAAGGAGCACGGCATCCCGTTGCGCCAGGACGTTCCCGCCTATCCCGTCCAGGTCCACGAAGCGGCCACCCGGCTCCGGTTCACCGAGGACATGAAGGGCTACGTCGCCCTCGGGGAGACCGACTTCCAGCGCGGCTTCGACCTCGGGAGTGAACGCAAGACCTTCCTCCACTGCCACATGACCATCGAGGTCGACGGCGTGGACCATTTCGTCACCGACCCGGAGCACCTGGCGGCCATCACCGGCACGGTGACCTGCGAAGCGCTGGGCGGCGAGCGGCCGATCGAGAGCGGCACGTTCAACCTCCTGGTCCCTGGCAAGGACTACAGCGAAAAGCGGATGTTCTACCGCCTCCACTTCCGGGACGGAGCGGGCAATCCCCTCACCCTGAGCGGCACCAAGATCATCCGCGACGACCCCGGCTTCGACGTCTGGAGCGACACCACCACTCTCTACACCCGCATCTACCGCGGAACGGTCACCGCCGGGCAGGAGAAGGACGCCGAGGTGGTGGCGGCGGGGATCATCCGCATCGCGCACCTCGACTTCCTGAAGCAGCTCACCACCTTCCGCGTCGACGGCCCGACCCTCTCCGACCGCACCGCGGCCCTGGGGCGCTTCGGCCGGCTGTTCCTGGGCAAGCTGTGGGACGTCTACGCCCGCGAGGTGGTGACAGTCGGACCGTTCTGAGCGCCGGCGGTGCCGTCTGCGCCCGAGGCAAGCTTGATCGAGGCATGCCCTCAGGGCGTCAGCCGCTCGATCTCCTCAACCAGCCGGTCGATCTCCTCGCGGGTGTTGTACATGCAGATGCCGGTGCGGACGACGCCTCCCCGCTCGGCGAGGCCGAGGGTCTCGATGGCCCGCCGGGCGTAGAAGTGGCCGTCCCAGACCTGGAGGCCGGCGTCACCGAGGCGGTGGGCGACGTCGCGGGCGGGGACGCCGTCGACGGTGATGGAGACGGTCGGTGCGCGGCGGGTGGTGGAGAAATCAGGCCCCCAGACCCGGACGCCGGGGATCTGCCGCACGGTGTCGTAATAGTGGGCGGCGACGGCGTGCTCGTGGCTCGCGATGCCGGTCATCGCCGAGACGATCCGCTCGCGGAGAGTCTCTCCCCGCCCCCAGGAGGCGATGAACTCGACCGCCGCCAGCACGCCGGCCAGGGCGGCGTGGTTCAGGGTGCCGGTCTCGATCCGGAACGGCGCCGCGTCGTCCTGGGTGGAGAGCTTGTCGGTGCGCAGCCGGTCGAGCAGGCCGGGCCGCGCGTAGAGCAGGCCGATGTGCGGGCCGTAGAACTTGTAGGCCGAGCAGAGCAGGAAGTCGCAGTCGAACGCCTGGATGTCCACCGGGAAGTGCGCGGCGTAGTGGACGGCGTCGACCAGCAGCCAGGCGCCCACCGCGGCGGAGAGGCGGCGCGCCAGGGCGAGGTCGTTCACCGTACCGAGGGCGTTCGAGGCGGCGCCGATGGCGACGAGCCGGGTGCGCTCCGTGACCTGGCGGGCGAAGTCGCCGGGATCGAGGGTGCCATCCGGCAGGAGCGCCACCTCGCGGATCGCGATGCCGCGCTCCTGGAGGTGCAGCCAGGGGCCACGGTTCGCCTCGTGGTCGAGGCGGGTGATGACGATCTCGTCCCCCGCTTTCATCTCCCGCACCAGGGCGTGGCTCAAGGCGAAGGTCAGGGTCGTCATGTTCGGGCCGAAGGAGATCTCCCGGCCGCTCGCCGCGCCGAGGAAGGCGGCGACGGCGTCGCGCGTCCCCTCGATCAAGTGGTCGGTCTCCCGGCTGGTGACGAACTCGCCGTGCTGGTTGGCGTTCGAGGTGCGGTAGTAGCCGGCGATGGCGGCGATCACCGGCTCGGGCACCTGGGTGCCGGCGGGGCCGTCCAGAAAGGCGATGGGACGGCCGTTCACGGTGCGGGCCAGCGACGGGAAGGCGCGCCGGGCGCGCGCGCAATCGGAGTCGGTATAGGCGGACTCGGTATAGGGCATGGATCAGCGCCTCTTGGGCAGGTTGCCGTCGATCAATCCCAGCGTGGCCACCACCACCTCGGCGAACGGCCTGGCGTCGGCGACGCCTTTGCCGGCGAGCGCGAAGGCGGTGCCGTGGTCGACGGAGGTGCGGAGGAACGGGAGACCGAGGGTCCAGTTGGTGGCGAGGCCGAACGAGGCGGTCTTCACCGCGATCAGCCCCTGGTCGTGGTAGAGCGCGAGCACCCAGTCGAACTCGCCGCGGTGCGCCCGGGCGAAGAGCGAGTCGGCGCTCTCCGGGCCGTGCACGTCGATCCCCCGCCCGCGCGCCGCCGCCACCGCGGGAACGAGGTAGCGGCCGTCCTCTTCCCCGAGGAGACCGCCTTCGCCCGCGTGCGGGTTGAGCCCGGCGAGCGCGATGCGCCCCCCGGCGTGGCGGTCGAGGCAGTCGAGCGCCTCGCCCACCGCGACGCCGTCGACGGCGGTGTCGATCGCTTCGCGCAGCGGCACGTGGACGGTCAGGAGGGCGACCTGGAGGCCGGGCGCCAGAAAGCACATCAGGTAGTCGCGGCCGTAACGTTCCAGCCCGCAGACCTCGGCCAGGTAGTCGGTGTGCCCCTTGAAGCCGGGGAGGTGCTGGAGGGCGATCGAGGCTTTGCTGACCGGCGCGGTCACCAGGGCGTCGGCCACACCGGAGCGGACCACCGCGATGCCGGCGTCGAGCGCCGCCATGGCGCCGGCCGCATCGGCCGGGCCGGAGTCGCCGAAGGTCAGGGAACGGGCCGTTCCGACGGGATCGAGGACCGGGATGCCGTCGATCCCGTCGAGATCGCCGGGCGACGGCATGCCGTCGAGGTACTGGAGCCGGTCCCAGGGGACCTCCGGCAGGACCGGGCGGAGCGGCTCCAGGGCGGCCCGCTCCGCCACCACCAGAGGGGTCCACGGAGCGTCGGGAGCCGCCGAGGCGAGGAGCTTGAGGAGAATCTCCGGTCCGATCCCGGCCGGATCACCCTGGGTGAGGGCGAGGCGGGGACGCCGGCGCGCCGTGGAATCCATGATCAGCGGATCCCGTGGTCAGGCGCGGTCGGTGGCTTCGTCGCCGTTGGTCCGCTTGCCCCGCACGCGCCGCAGCTCCTCCTCCTTGAACATATACTTGATGTAGTGCTTCTGGAGCAGGAGGTTCGGGCCGGCGTGGCGGTTGAGCTTGATCGCTCCCTTGTCGTACCACTCGATCCAGCCCCGCAGCTCTTCGCCGTCGTTCAGGATGACGACCATCGGGGTCTTCGCCGCCATCTGCTTGAGGTAATAGAACTCCTCCGCGTTGGTCTGCTCGGGCGGCGACTGCTTGCGCCGCACGCTGCGCGAAGGCAGCTCTTTCTTGAGCTCGTTCATGTCCGGACGAATCAGCTTTCGATTGGCCATCTCACTCCCACGGGTCCGTCAGACATCCGCGATGACCGGCAGAGGCGTATGCGGCCGGCCGTCCGGGTTGCGCGTCTTGTATTGATCGTCCTCGTACGCCAGGCAGCACAACAGGCGGCCACACTGACCGGAAATCTTCGAGGGGTTCAGGCTCAGGTTCTGCCGCTTCGCCATCTGGATGGAGATCGGGCGGAAGTCCTTGAGCCAGGAGGAGCAGCAGAGGGTGCGCCCGCAGACGCCGATGCCGCCGATCAGCCCCGCCTCGTCCCGCGCCCCGACCTGCACCATCTTGACCCGCACCGAGAACCGCGATGACAGGTCGCGCACCAGTTGCCGGAAGTCCACCCGGCCGTCGGAGGTGAAGTAGAAAGTCGCCTTCTTGCCGCTGAGCGAGAAGTCGACCAGCGAGATCTTCATGTCCAGCCCGAGGGCGCGCGTGCGCTCCTGGGCGTAGAGCTTCCCTTGCATCTCGTTCTGCCGCTGGCGGTCGAACGCCGCCGTATCGGTCTCGTCGGCGCCCCGCACGATCGGCCGGGCACTCGACTTCTGGCACGGCTTGAACACCGGCATCGGCGACTGCTCGACCCGCCCGTACGCCGGTCCGGATTCGAGCTCCACGATCACCCGGTCGCCACGGCCGAAGATCCTGCCACCCGTCGAGCAGAGTGTCAGGTTCGTCTCCTCGCGGAAACGGACGCCGACGAACGCGTCCTCGACGGCGGTCGACATACCCTTGAAGGAACATCCACTACAGCTCATAGGCCCGACTTTCCCGATCCAGCAGCGACCGATCCCCTATGCACGAAGGGTACCAACCCGATCGGCTGCCACACGATTCTCCTCTGTAACCCACGAAGGGGACGCCGAATCCATTGTGAGGCCACGCGCCTCTCAGGTCAACGACGTTCTCTTCAACCCTGATTTCAGGCCTGATTTCAGGCCTGATCGATCACCCGCCGGCCGATGTCGTGCCGGAAAACCTTCGTGGGCCAATCGATCTCCGCCGCCGCCGTGTACGCCCGGCGGAGCGCCCCGACGAGGTCGGCGTCCAAGGCGCAGACGGAGAGGACACGGCCTCCGGCGCTCACCAGCTCGCCACCGGCGAGGGCGGTGCCGGCATGGAAGATCTCGACCCCCGGCACCGCCGCCGCCCGGTCGAGGCCGCCGATGCGTTCCCCCTGCACCGGCCGGCCCGGATAGCCGGGGCTCGCCACGACGATGCAGGCCGCCGCCTCTTTCCGGAAAGAGAGGCGGCGCACCTCGAAATTCCCCGCGGCGCCGGCCGCGAGCACCGGCAGGAGGTCGTCCTCCAGGCGGAGGAGCAGGACCTGCGCCTCGGGATCGCCGAAGCGGGCGTTGAACTCCAGGACGCGCGGCCCGTCCGGGGTGAGGATGAGGCCGGCATAGAGGACGCCGGTGAACCGGCGTCCCTCGGCGGCCAGACCGTTGACCGCCGCGTGGAGGATCTCGTCGAAGATGCCGGCGGCCGTCTCGGCGGAGAGCACGCCGGCCGGGCTGTGGCTCCCCATGCCGCCGGTGTTGGGGCCGGTGTCGCCGTCGCCGATCCGCTTGTAGTCCTTGGCGGTGGCGAGAGGGAGGACCCGCTCGCCGTCGCACAGCGCCATGAGCGAGACTTCTTCGCCCTCCAGGAACGCCTCGACGATCAGCCGGTCTCCGGCGGTGCCAAAACGGCGCTCCTCGAACATCTCGCGCACGGCGCTGTCGTACTCCGCCTCGTCGTGGACGATGAGGACACCCTTGCCGGCGGCCAGGCCGTCCGCTTTGATCACCGCCGGCCAGCCGAAGCGGCCGCGCACCGCCGCCGCCTCGGCGGCGTCGTGAACCACGACGAACGGCGCGGTGGGGATGCCGTGCCGCTCCATGAACTGCTTGGAGAAGACCTTGCTCCCCTCGATCTCGGCGGCCCGTTGGCTCGGCCCGAAGACGGCCAGGCCGCGCGCCTGGAGCGCGTCGGCGAGGCCGAGGGAGAGCGGCAGCTCGGGGCCGACGACGGTCAGGTCGATCTTCATCTCCGCGGCGAAGTCGGTCAGCCGCTGGACCTCCTCGACAGCCAGGGGGACCAGGTCGGCGATGGCGCCGATGCCCGGATTGCCCGGCGCGCAGTAGAGATCGTGCAGCAACGGGCTCTGCCGCAGCTTCCAGCAGAGGGCGTGCTCGCGGGCGCCCCCGCCCACCACCAGGACTTTCATGCGTTCCTCCGCTCGGCGGCGGACAGCGCGGTCACCGCCATGACGTCGAGGACGTCGTCCACGGAGCAGCCGCGTGACAGGTCGTTGATCGGCCGGTCGAGCCCCTGGAGGAGCGGTCCGACCGCGCGGGCGCCGCCCAGCCTCTCGGTGAGCTTGTAGCCGATGTTGCCGGCGTCCAGATCGGGGAAGACGAGGACGTTCGCGCCGCCGCCGACCCCGGCGACCGGGCTGCCCGGGGCCTTGCGCCGCCCGATCTCGGGGATCAGGGCCGCGTCGGCCTGGAGCTCGCCGTCCACGGGGAAGGAGACGCCGCGCCGGGCGAGCACCTCCAGGGCCTCGCGCACCTTGCGCACCTTGGGATGGTCGGCGCTCCCCTTCGTCGAAAAGGAGAGGAGGGCGACCCGCGGCTCCTCGTCGAGCAAGGTGCGGCAGCTCGCCGCCGCCGCCTCGGCGATGTCGGCCAGCTCCTCCGGCCCGGGATCGGGGATCACGGCGCAGTCGGTGAAGATCAGCCCGCGGCCGTCCCGCAATACCATGAGGAAGCAGGAGGAGACCATCTGCAGGCCCGGGCGCGGGCCGACGGCCCGCAGCGCGGCGCGCAGGGTGTCGGCGGTGGTGGCGAGGGCGCCCATGACCGCGCCGTCGGCCCGCCGGGTGGCGACGCGCAGGGCCGCATAGTGGAGCGGATCGCGGGCGAGCCGCTCGGCGGCTTCGGGGGAGACACCGCGCACGGCCAGGCGCTCGGCGAGGCGGGCGGCGAGATGGGGGAGGTCGGGCTCGCGGACCGGCTCCAGCACGGGCACGGTCAGCCGGACGCCGGCCCGGGCCGCCGCCGCCTCGACCTGCTCCGCGGTTCCGATCAGCTCGACACGGCAGAGCCCCTCGGCGACGGCGCGCTCCGCCGCGGCGACGATGCGTGGATCCTGCCCTTCGGCGAGGACGATCGTGGACGCGGTCTGGCGGGCGCGCTCGCGGAGGCGCTCGAGAAGATTCCGTACGGGTTCGAGATCGGCGTTCGTCATGGACGGGCGCGATCTTAACAGAGACCGCGCCGCCCGATCTCTCATTTTATTGCGCGCTTGTTCGAAAACGTCAGCGACGCCCAGAAGCTCTCCCAGTCGGCGCCGCTCCCGGCGGGAGCCGGTTCCATCTCGACCGCCTTGATCAGCCAGTCGGCCGGCCGGTCGAGACGGAGGCGCGCGCGTCCGTCGGCGCCGGTCCGGGCGGAGACCTTGGCCGTCGGCGCCTCGCGGGGAATCGCCACGACGAGCGCTCCGGCGAGTGGCTTGCCCCGGAAGAGGAGGCGGACCGGCAGCTCGCCGCCCGCCGCCAGCTCCGTGGGGCTCGCCTCGGGCACCAGCTCCAGCAAGAGCCCGAGCACCCGGTCGAAGCCTTTCCCGGGCGCACCTCCCACGGTGACCAGCGCCTTGGCGCAGCGCGAGTAGATCTCGCGGGACGGCGCCGCGGTCTGGCCGCGCCGGGTGCGGA
>Ga0209682_10000004_pt1 | contig 90275 bp, 82 predicted proteins | sample DOMMetBare2Fresh_2_FD_187471 | JGI IMG/M metagenome (GOLD analysis project Ga0209682, IMG submission 187471) | Wetland sediment microbial communities from St. Louis River estuary, USA, under dissolved organic matter induced mercury methylation -... | ecosystem: Environmental > Aquatic >... | reverse complement strand
CCGAGCCCATGCCGCGGCCACCGGAGACGACCATCTTGGCGCCCTGCAGCTCGGGGCGATCGCTCTTCGCGATGTCGCGCGAGACAAATTTCGACAGGCCCGTGTCGGCGACCGCCGTGATGTTTTCAACGGTGGCACTGCCGGCCTCGCTCACCGCGTCGAAGTTGGTTGTACGTGCCGTTATGACCTTGATCGCATCGGCGACCTGCACCGTGGCGATCGCGTTGCCGGCGTAGATCGGCCGCGTGAACGTATCGGGTGACTCGACACTGATGATGTCTGACACCTGCGCGCTGTCGAGTCTTGCCGCCACGCGCGGCAGGATGTTCTTGCCGTATGCCGTCGCCGGCGCAAAGATGTGCGAATAAGCCTTGGCCAGCGCGAGCACCTGTTCGGCGACATTTTCGGCAAGACCGTCGGCGAAGTGCGGCGCATCAGCGACCAGCACCTTGCTGACGCCGGTGAGCCTGGCCGCATGCGCACCTGCGCCCGCGCAGCCACTACCTACCACCAGCACGTGCACGTCCCCGCCCGCTTTCGCCGCTGCGGTGACGGTGTTCAGCGTCGCCGCGCGCAAATGGACCTGATCGTGTTCAGCCAATACCAATGCAGTCATTTGATCTCTCCAGTGTCCGCCGAGTTCAGTGGCGCGAAGCGTCCATTTCGACGCGGCGATATAGGCCGGCGCAACGCGTCCGGTCTATAGGCATTTCGCTTCGTTCTTCAGCTTCGCGACCAGCGTGGACACATCAGGCACCTTGACTCCGGCCTTGCGTGCCGGCGGATCGGTGACCTTCAGCGTCTTGATGCGCGGCGCCGGATCGACACCCAGGTCAGCCGGTTTGACGTTCTCGAGCGGCTTCTTCTTGGCCTTCATGATGTTGGGCAAGGTGACGTAACGCGGCTCGTTCAGACGCAGGTCGACGGTGACGACCGCGGGCAGCTTGATCGCGACGGTCTCGAGCCCGCCATCGACCTCGCGTGTGGCGTTCGCCGCGCCATCGGCAATCTTGAGCTTGGATACGAAAGTGGCCTGCGGCAAGTTCGCCAACGCGGCGAGCATCTGGCCGGTCTGGTTCGCATCGTCGTCGATCGCCTGCTTGCCACACAGGATGAGCGTGGGCTTTTCCCTGTCAACCAGCGCCTTGAGGATTTTTGCGACGGCAAGCGGCTGCAGTTCGGCGTCGCTTTCGACGAGGATGGCGCGATCGGCACCGATCGCCATTGCGGTACGCAGGGTTTCCTGGCACTGGGTAACGCCGCAGGAAACTGCGATCACCTCTGTCGCAACACCCGCCTCCCTGAGTCGAACAGCCTCTTCGATCGCGATTTCATCGAACGGGTTCATGGACATCTTGACGTTCGCGATGTCAACGCCGGTCTGGTCCGATTTGACGCGGACCTTGACGTTGTAGTCGACGACACGTTTGACCGGAACGAGCACCTTCATGGATTTGTCTTCGAATCAGTGATGCGGCACGACGCCGAGCGCTGGATTATACGAACCGTCCGTGATGTCGGTTTCGCGGGCCGTCGATCTTCAGGTCAAGAACATGGCTTCGATCCATGCCCAGCCACCCGCAACCAGAGCGTAACGAAGCAGCTTCCCAGCCGCGAGCATGACCAGGGACACCCACGGATTGAAGCGCAACCATCCGGCCGCGACGCACAGCGCATCACCGACGAGCGGCACCCAGGAGAACAACAGCGCCCAGTAACCGTGCTGGTGAAGATGGATGATGGCCTTGTCTTGAACGCGGTTCGGAATCAGCCGCCCGAGCAGATAGGAGGTCATTCCTCCAAGTGTGTTGCCAATGGTCGCCACACAAACCGCCTGCCACAGGCTGTCAGGATATTTGTGGATCAACGCGATCAGCACGACTTCCGAACCACCCGGCAGCACGGTGGCCGAGATGAAACTGGCGACGAACAGACCGATGAACCCGGTTTCTTCCGAAAATTGAAGCATCGTGGACTACCGTCGGACCGTCGATGTTTCGGCCGAAACAGGCGACGATTGTAGTCAGCACCGCCGTCTTGGCCTCAGCGCGGTGATAGATTGCCGCGGCATCCGGAATCGAACCGTATGGGAGACACGCGATGAGCAGTCTGCAGGTCGCCGAATTTCTTGCCTCATTGGACAGGCTGCCGAACTTTGGCGACCCCGCGGTGGATGAACGATTGCAGGTCGATCGACTTCTGAAGGAGGCACCCGACCCCGAGATCCGCGGCGCTGCCCATGCGCGCGCTCTGCAATACATCGCCGCGGTCCGCAACGCCGACGCCGGATGGCTGTCCGCACAGAATCTGCTCGCCTCGTTTCCGCTGGCCAGCCCTGAGGGTATTGCGCTGCTGCGACTGGCCGAAGCATTGCTGCGCGCACCTGATGCAGAGACGCAGACGTGGCTGATTGCAGAAAAGCTGGCGGCATTTCGCAACGCACAGTCGTCTGGCAATGACGGGCTGGTTCAGCGGGTCCTGAACACCGCGCTCAAGATCGCCGGCCACACCGCGGGTGATGCCGAGTTGCAGGCGGGAGATGACGCAAATGCGGTGCGTGTCTGGCTGGCGCGCACAACGCTGCGACCGCTGGTAATCGAAGGCATTCGCCGCTTTGGTGAGCAGTTTGTGTTTTCCGGCACGCTGCCAGCCGCGATCACGCGGGCAGCACGGCGCCCCGATGCGCGCGAGTTCTACTCATTCGACATGCTTGGCGAAGGCGTGCGCACCACGGCGGACGCACGCCGCAACTTCGATTCGTACGCCGCTGCGATCCGCGCGCTGAAAGAGGCTCGCGGGGGCAGCGAATGGTTTGAACGCGACGGCATCTCCGTCAAGCTGTCTGCGATTCATCCGCGCTTTGAGACCACACAGATCGACCGCGTCGAGCGGGAGCTGTATCCGCAGTTGCTTGAACTGGCCGTTCTGGCACGCGAGGCCAACATCAACTTCGCGATCGACGCCGAGGAGTCGGAGCGGCTGGAACTGCAGGTCGCAATGGTGGAACGACTGATGCGTGAGCCCAGGATCGCCGACTGGGCCGGACTTGGGCTCGCCGTTCAGGCGTATCTGCCGCGTGCCGGGAGCGCCATCGATCATTTGCTCGGTTGCGGGAAAGAACTCGGTCGACCGCTCGCGGTGCGGCTCGTCAAGGGTGCGTACTGGGATGCCGAGATCAAGCGCGCGCAGGAGCAAGGGTTGGACGGCTTTCCGGTGTTCACGCGCAAGTGGGCAAGCGATGTTGCCTATGCGGTGTTCGCGCAGCGTTTGTTAGCCGCCGGATCGCTGGTGTACTCGCAGTTCGCCACCCACAACGCCCTCACCGCGGCGACGATCGTCGATATCGCAGGGCGCTATCCGCACTCGCGATATGAGTTCCAACGGCTGCATGGCATGGGTGCCCCGCTGTTTGCCGCCGTCCTTGCCGACCAACCCGCTGCGCGCGTACGCGTCTATGCGCCGGTGGGCGAATTTCGCGATCTGCTCGCTTACCTCGTGCGGCGTCTGCTGGAAAACGGCGCCAATTCGTCGTTCGTGCATCAGATCTCGGACAAATCAGTGCCACCGGAGAGCCTGATCGGGGACCCGTTCACAATGGCCGAGCGGGCGGTCGCAAGCCCTACACCCGTCACCGTGTTGCGCACCGGCGCGGCACTCTTCGACGAGCGCCGGAACTCGCGCGGAATCGACCTGCAGGACGCAGCGATCCTCGCCGCGCTCGCGCGTCGGGTCACGCAGCTGCGACCAGTCGCCGCGGTTCCGCTCATTTCCGGGGTCACCAGCGCGCGCACCGCGATCGACATGAACAATCCCGCACGACGCACGGACCGGGTTGGTTCAGTCGTCGAAGCCACCCCTGAAGATGCGACCGCTGCTGTGGTAGCCGCAATGGCCGCTTTCAGGAAGTGGGACGCGCAGCCGGTAGCCCAACGCGCCGCGCTGCTCAATCGCTGCGCTGATGCATTCGAAGCAGCGCATGATGATCTGGTGGCGCGTCTCGTACAGGAGGCCGGCAAGACCATGCTCGATGCGCACCTAGAAGTGCGCGAGGCGGTCGACTTTCTCCGTTATTACGCAGCGCAGGCCGAGTCGCATCTAGCCGCGCAACATCTGCCTGGACCGGTTGGTGAATCAAACCGGCTGCAGCTTGGCGGGCGCGGTGTGTTCGTCTGCATCAGTCCGTGGAATTTTCCGCTCGCGATCTTCGCCGGGCAGATTGCCGCTGCACTGGTCGCGGGCAACGCCGTCATCGCCAAACCCGCCGAGCAGACGCCATTGATCGCCTTTGACGCGGTCGGACTGATGCATGCCGCCGGCATCCCGCGCGACGTTCTGCAATTCGTTCCCGGCCGCGGCGAAACCGTGGGGGCAGCGCTGACGTCGGATGCGCACGTAGCGGGCGTGGCTTTCACGGGTTCGACCGCGACGGCGCGCGCGATCAACCGCGCGCTGGCAGCGCGTGATGCGCCGATAGGGGTGCTGATCGCGGAAACCGGCGGGCAGAACGCAATGATCGTCGACTCCACCGCCCTGCCCGAGCAGGTCAGCGACGCCGTGATTGCCAGCGCCTTTCGTTCCTGCGGCCAGCGCTGCAGCGCGCTGCGCGTACTGTTCGTCCAGAGCGAGATCGCCGACTCGATGCTGACGATGATCGGGGGCGCGATGCGCGAACTGCGCATCGGCGATCCCGCCGACCCGCGAACCGATGTCGGTCCGGTGATCGACGCTGAGCAGCTGGCGTTGCTGGCGCGTCAGCGCGACTGGCTGCGCACGAATGCGAAGCGAATCCACGAATGCGATTTGCCGGCGGGAATTGACGGTTTCTACTTCGCACCGATCGCTTACGAGATCACATCGATTTCACAGCTGGCACAGGAGCATTTCGGTCCGATCCTGCATGTGGTGCGCTTCGACAAGCTGAAGCTTGACGAAGTGATCGAACAGATCAACGGCACCGGATATGGACTGACGTGCGGACTGCACACGCGGCTCGATGCGCGCGTCGACCAGGTTGCATCACGCATCCGCGCGGGCAATCTGTACGTGAACCGCAATATGATCGGCGCGGTCGTGGGCGTGCAGCCGTTTGGCGGCGAAGGGCTGTCCGGTACCGGCCCCAAGGCGGGCGGGCCGCACTATCTGCTGCGCTTCTGCACCGAACGTACGCTGACGATCAACACCGCGGCGGCGGGCGGCAATGTGGAGCTTGCCGCAGGATTGTCCAGTTAACACAGGTCACGGATCATTTCGCGCGCCGCGTTGTGCCCCGGCGCAGCGGTCACGCCACCGCCAGGGTGCGCCCCGGAACCGCAGTGGTAAAGCGCCTTGATCGGGCCGCGATAGCGCGCGTAACCAAACACCGGTCGCAGCGAGAAGAGCTGATCGAGCGACAGCTGGCCATGCGTGATGTCGCCGCCGATCAGACCGAACTCGCGCTCGAGATCGAGCGGAGACCACGCGCGATAGCCAAGGAGTGATCGACGAAAGTTCGGGCAGTGTGAATGCACGACATCGAAGATCGATTGCACCGCGTCATCCTTCAACCCATCCCAATCGGCATCGGGTTTGAACTGCTGGCAGAACAGGCTTGCAACGTGCGCATCTTTCGGCGCCAGCGAACCATCGACCACACTTGGAATCAGCATCTCGACGATCGGTGCGCGTGAAAAACCGCGCTCCTCAGCCTCGCGCCACGCCTGATCCATGTGGCGCAGCGACGGTGCAAACAGGATCCCACTGGCGTGATGCGGCTGCGCCTGCGTTCCTGGCAGGCAGGAAAAGTCCGGCAGTTCAGACAGAGCGACATTGATGCGAAACGAACCTGAGCCGCATTTGTAGCGGTCAATCGACTCCGCGAAGTCGAGCGGCAGCGCTGAGCGCTCGATCAACCGCTGATACAGGAGCTTCGGATTGACGCTTGAGGCGACCGCGCGCGCGCGGATTTCTTCCCCACCTGCAAGCGCGACTCCCATTGCGCGCTCGCGCTCGACGATCACGCGATCCACACGCGAATTCACATCGATCTGAACGCCGCGCGCGCGCGCCTCATCGGCCATCAGTTGAGTGATCCGGCCCATGCCACCGATTGCGTGCCCCCATCGGCCCTGCTTGCCGTTGACCTCGCCAAGGCCGTGATGCAGCAGCACATAGGCCGAGCCCGCCGCGTACGGGCTCGCGTAATTGCCGACCACCGAATCCCAGCCAAGCACGCTTTTCAGCGGCTCAGATTCGAACATTGCATCGAGCCAGTGGCCCGCGCTCCTGGTGAAGAGGCCGATCAGGTCGCGCTGGCCAGTGCGCGGCATCCGTGCGAACTGCAGCAGAAGGCGCGCCGCCGTCACTGCATCGCGCAAACTTTGTACCACGAGCGGACCGCCCAGATTCGGCGGCGCACGCAGCACCCATTGTTTCAGCAGATCGGCCAGCTCGTCGAGGTGCGCGTAGTACGCGGGCAGTGCGTCTGCATCGCGAGCGGAGAACTTCGCAACTTCAGCAGCGGAGCCGGCCGCATCACCTCTGAACTTCAGATACCTTCCGTCCGGTAGCGGCACGAAGTTGGAAAACGGACGTTCGATAATGCGCAGTCCGCGTTCACTGAGCTTCAGATCGCGAATGACCTGCGGATTCAGCAGGCTGACCGTGTAGCTCGCGCTCGAATTCCTGAAGCCGGGGACGAACTCCTCGGTCACCGCCGCGCCGCCGACCACGTCGCGCCGCTCGAGCACGCGGACCTTCAGCCCTGCGCCGGCGAGGTAACAGGCGCAGGCCAGTCCGTTGTGACCCGCTCCAATGATGAGGACATCAACTGCGGCCCGCGCCATGCGCGTGGATCATACGCAGCGCGTCGCATTGAATCTCAGCGATAACCGACGCGATCAAGTATCCGCTGCGCGGCGATCTGACCCTTGCCGATCGAGGAAACCGGCACGCTCTCATGCTTGAACGTCCCCAGTCCTTCCAGCGCGGCGTTGCTTGTCATGGCCCCCTTGACGACTGGCCATTCGTTGTTGCCCTCGGCAAAGTATGCTTGCGCCTCCTTGCCCGACAGGTATTCGAGAAACTTGATGGCGTTGTCTCGGTGTGGCGCGTGGCGTGCGACGCCGCCACCGGAAATGTTGACGTGCGTACCGCTGGTCGACTGGTTCGGCCAGACGAACCCCACCCTGCCAATAACCTCCTTGTCCTTGGTATCGGTCGAGCGCACCAATCGCAACCAGTAGTAGGTGTTGGTCAACGCTACGCCACACTCGCCGCTTGCCACGGCGCGAATCTGGTCGGTGTCGCCACCACGCGGTGGCCGCGCCATGTTGGCGACCACGCCTTTTGCCCATGCCTCGGTCGCGGCTTCGCCGCTGCGCTCAACCATCGCACCGACCAACGACAACATGTACGGATGCGAGCCCGAGCGCGTGCACACGAGCCCCTTGTTCTTCGGGTCGGCGAGTTTCTCGTAGGTATCCACGTCGGCCGCCTTCACGCGCGACTTGTCGTACACAATCACGCGCGCCCGCGTGGAAAAACCAAACCAGCTGCCATCATTGGATCGCAGTCCGGAGGGAATACGCTCTTCGAGCGTTTTCGATTGGATCGGCTGGAACAACCCGTCGATCTGCGCACGCCACAGCCGCGCCGCGTCGACCAGCAACACGACATCGGCCGGGCTGTTCGCGCCCTCGCTCTTCAATCTCTGCAGTAGTGGCTCATCCCCAAGTTCAATGCGGTTGATCTTGATGCCGGTTTGCTTGGTGAAACTTTCGTACAGCGCTTCGTCGGTCTGATAGTGACGGGCAGAATAGAGATTCAATACGGCCTCGCCTTTGGCCTGCGCGTGGCTCGGCCATGGCAAGGCAGCCGCGATCAATGTACCCACCACACAGGTCGCGGCCATCGCTGCCTCGAGCCAGCGCTCGACCCGACTCTTCAACTCGTTCATTGCGACTCCCGATTTGGCTTGTTTGACGGTGGCGCGCCGCATTTAGCAGCCCGCCATGGCAAGAAGGTTATCGAAAACGATTCGCAAATGCAACTCGTTCTCATTTGATATGGCGCAATGATCAACCGGCTTTCAGTGCTTGTAGTCGGGAGTCGCCCAGCCGGCCTCTCGACCCGATCCGACGTCCAGAACAGGCGAGACTTCAATCAGCTCGGACGCGGACACGACCTCACGCCCCAGACGCCTGGCACCGTTGTATCGCGCACGCCAGTAGGGGAGCTGCATCGATTCGATGCGAACCTGTCCACCACGCGCCGGCGCGTGCACAAAGCGACCCTCCCCGATGTATAGCGCCACATGCGAGAACGGTGTGCCGAGCGTGTTGAAGAACAACAGGTCGCCGGGCTCGAGTGTTTCGGTCGCGACGGACCGGCCCCGCTCGCTCATCGACTCCGAACGGCGCGGCAGATCCAGCCCAAGCGCCAGGCCAAATACATGTCGCACCAGGCCGCTGCAGTCAAATCCGCGCGCTGGATCGTCTCCGCCCATTCGATATGGCACGCCAAGGAATCCCAGCGCGTGCATCACGACTTCCGCGCCATCTGATGGCGTCGTCGCGGCGCCCTGCGGATGCGCGACTGGGGATCCGAAGGTGATCGAGAGTGCCGCGCTGATTAACCCGACCCATGCCCGCAAGCGCGCCGGCGATCCGCCGCAGATGGATGACCGCAATCGCGTGACCATGATCAGACGGATGGCGAAAACATCTGGCCAAGATAGCGAAAGACTCTGGAAAATCCCAGCGCGCGACGTTGGGTATCGCCGCGCCAGGCATTTCGGGTACATTTGAATGCCCAGTCGCGCGGTGAGATTTCACCGTGCCTGCGAGTGACTGCGTGTCGGACGACGCCTCCTTCAAGAACACACTGCCGCTGCCGACCAAGGCGCGGATTCTGATCGCCGACGATTCGCGCATCGTGCGAGCGTCGATCACGCAACACATCCGCGATCGCTTCGACATCCGCGAGGTCACCGACGGTGAGGCGGCGTGGCAGGCCATCCTGCTGGACGCATCGATCCGCGTACTGATCAGCGATCTGACGATGCCGAAGATCGACGGCTTCGAGCTGCTGTCGCGCATCCGAAGTTCAAAGGTGCAGCGCATCCGCGAACTGCCAGTGGTTGTCATCACCGGTGCCGATGAAGAGGCGGAGCGCGAGCGCGCCTCGGCGCTCGGCGCGACCGACTTCATCCAGAAAGGCGTGAACTCGGCGGAACTGATCTCCAGACTCGAGGTGCTGGTCAAGCTGTCGACCACGCGCGAAACGCTGTCGGAGACACAATCAACGCTGGAGTCGGCGCGCACGATCGATCCCGATACCGAACTGCACAACCTGGCGTTCTTTGATCGCCAGGTCGACAAGCTGATTTCGTACTCGCGGCGCAACCTGTCCGACGTGGCACTGATCTGTGTTCGGGTCGAGCTTTCGATGCCGCAGTCGGATTCGTGGGAGGGCGAGATTGAGCAACGCGTCAAGCTGGTTGGGCGGACGTTGGCCGCCTCGATCCGCCTGGAAGATCTCGGCACGCGCTCGGACCGCTATGAATTCTGCGTGGCCACGCAGACCAACGGCCTGTCCGGTGTACTCCGATTCGCCGCGCGTCTGCGCAAGGTGCTTGAGAACGTCGATGCGGCCGGACCGGGCGTGGAAGTCTGGACCTGCATTGGCGTGGCCACACTGTCGGAAGAACTGCGCCGCGGTGCCGAGGAATTGCGCGCGATCGCCCAAAGGCGTGCGCAGCAGGCGCAGGCCAATCGTTCGCGCCGCATCGTGCTCGGCTCAGCCGAAGGCGCAGCCCCCGGTGCCACCGAAGCGCGGCCTGATGAATCATCGATGGATGTCAGTCTTGCGCTCGCGCTCATCCGTGCCGGGCGTGCCAATGAAGTGGTGCCGCATCTCCCGCGGCTTCTGGTTCAGATCGACCCGCTGCTGAAACTGCTGCGGCAACAACGAGAACTGCAGTCAAACCATTCGGAGGGAACACGCGATGACCAAGTACAGGGAGTTCCACGCTAGGTCAATTTCCAGGCCCGAGGAGTTCTGGGGCGATCAGGCGCGCCTGATCGACTGGCAGACGCCGTTCACCAAGGTACTGGACTACTCGAATCCGCCGTTCGCCAAGTGGTTTGTCGGTGGCAAGACCAACCTCTGCCACAACGCAATCGATCGCCATCTCGCAACTCGAGGAGATGCCAGTGCGCTGATCTATGTCTCGACCGAGACCGGCAGCGAGAAGATCTACACGTTCAAGCAGCTCTATCGCGAGGTCAATCGGATGGCCGGCGCACTCAGAGGCTTGGGCGTCGGTCGCGGCGATCGGGTGCTGATCTACATGCCGATGATTCCCGAAGCCGTTTTTGCCATGCTGGCGTGCACGCGCATCGGCGCGATTCACTCGGTTGTCTTCGGCGGCTTTGCCTCGGTCAGTCTCGCGACGCGCATCGACGATGCCACGCCCAAGGTCATCGTCAGCAGCGACGCCGGTTCCCGGGGCGGCAAGGTGGTGCCGTACAAGGGCCTTCTCGACGAGGCGATCGCGCTGGCGAAGAATCCGCCGCAGAAAGTGGTGATGGTCAACCGCGGTCTGGCCGACATGAAGCTGGTTGCAGGCCGCGACGTCGATTACTCGACGCTGCGCGAGCGGCACATGAATGACGAAGTGCCGTGCGAATGGCTCGAATCCAACGAGGCGTCTTACGTGCTGTACACGTCAGGCACGACCGGCAAGCCCAAGGGCGTACAGCGCGACACGGGCGGTTACGCAGTCGCCCTGGCCGCGTCGATGAAACACATCTTCTGCGGTAACGCCGGCGAAACATATTTCTCGACCAGCGACATCGGTTGGGTCGTAGGGCACAGCTACATCGTCTATGGCCCGCTGCTCGCCGGAATGGCGACCGTTCTATACGAGGGAACGCCGATTCGACCCGACGGCGGCGTCTGGTGGAGCATTGTCGAGAAGTACAAGGTGACGGTCATGTTCTCCGCGCCGACCGCGATCCGCGTGCTGAAAAAGCAGGACCCGGCGTTGCTGTCCAAGTACGACCTGTCTTCGCTGCGATTGCTCTTCCTTGCCGGCGAACCGCTGGATGAGCCGACCGCGCGCTGGATCGCGGACGGAATCAAGAAGCCCATCGTTGACAACTTCTGGCAGACGGAGTCCGGCTGGCCGATCCTGGCAATCTGCCGGGGAGTCGAAGCGCTGCCGTCCAAGTTCGGCTCGCCGGGCCTGCCCGTCTACGGCTACGACGTGCGCCTGTACAACGAGATGACCGGCGAAGAAATCGGCGACAACGAGAAAGGCGTGGTCGGTATATGCGGCCCGCTGCCGCCGGGCTGCATGAGCACCGTGTGGCGCGACGACGAGCGTTTCGTCAAGACCTACTGGAAGAGCATTCCCAACAGGACCGTCTACTCGACCTTTGACTGGGGCATTCGGGACACCGACGGGTACTTCCTGATTCTCGGCCGCACCGATGACGTCATCAACGTGGCCGGCCATCGGCTCGGAACGCGCGAGATTGAAGAGTCGCTCAGTTCGCATTCGAACATCGCCGAAGTGGCCGTGATCGGCGTCGCCGATCAACTCAAGGGCCAGGTCGCGATGGCGTTCGCGGTGCTGAAAGACATGGAAAAGATCGCAACGCCGGAACTCAGGCGCGCGCACGAAGGCGAAATGATGAAGGTGGTCGACGAGCAACTCGGCGCCGTCGCACGCCCCTCACGCGTGCACTTCGTCACCGTGCTGCCGAAAACGCGGTCCGGCAAGCTGCTGCGCCGATCGATCCAGGCGATCTGCGAAGGCCGCGATCCGGGCGACCTGACCACGATCGAGGACCCGGCCGCGCTCGAGCAGGTGCGCGCCGCGGTCGCGGCGCGTTGATGCAACGGCGCCCACGGGTGGCGTGAGCGACTTCACTTTGGAGAGCTTCAGCCTCAGCTACTTCCTCGCGTCGTTCCTGCTGCCGCCGGTCCTGCTGCTGATCACGACGGCGCTTGGCTTTTGGATGCTCAAGCGCCGCCGTGGGGCAGCGCGTGGCCTGATCACGATTTCATTGCTCGGCTTGCTGGCGTTGAGCCTGCCCGTCGTCGCGTTTTCGCTCTTCAAGCCACTCGAAGTGCCGCCGCTGGATGTCGCGCGGGCGAAGGATGCGCAGGCGATCGTGATCCTTGCCGGTGGGCGTGCGCGCGGCGCGATCGAATGGGGTGGCGACACAGTCAGCGCCTTCACGCTTGCGCGCGTGCGCTACGGCGCGCATCTTGCCCGCATCACCGGACTGCCGGTCTTGCTGACCGGTGGCCTCGGTGACGATGAGCGCGAACCGGAAGCAGAGCTGATGCGACGCGTGCTGGAGCGCGAGTTCGGTATCACGCCACGCTGGATGGAGACCGCCAGCAGCACCACGGCCCAGAACGCGGAATTCAGCGCGCGCGAACTGCGCGCGGCCGGCGTCTCGCGCGTGCTGCTGGTCACGCACAGCTTTCATATCCCCCGCGCGGCGGCGCAGTTCGAGCGGGCTGGCCTGCACGTCATTCCGGCACCGACGGGCTTTCAGGGATTGCGCGAATTTGACTGGCTGCACCTGGTGCCGACGCCGGACGCCCTTCGTCTTTCTCACGTTGCTTTGCGTGAGTGGCTGGCGCTGGCGCGTGATCGGCTAATCTCCTGACGTTCGTCTTCCAGGAGTGCACGATGCAAACCAGAAAATTCCTTACGCTCGATGATGTGCAGAAGATCGGCAGCGCGTCCGCCGCCGAAGCGATAAAGAACAAATGGGCAGTGACGATCGCGATCGTCGACGATGGTGGCCATCTGCTGTGGCTGCAGCGACTCGACGGGGCGGCGACGGTGTCCGTCTATATCGGGCAGGAAAAGGCACGCGCGGCCGCGCTGGGACGCCGCGAGACCAAACGTTACGAGGACATGATCAACCAGGGACGCACGGCGTTCCTGTCGGCGCCGCTGCAGGGCATGCTCGAAGGTGGTGTACCGATCATCGTCGATGGTCACGTCATCGGCGCCGTTGGCGTCTCGGGAGTGCAGTCGAGCGAAGACGTGCTGATCGCCAAGGCGGGGATTGCGGCACTCAGTCTCTGACTCAGTCGGCCTTGGCCGCCAAACGCCCGCGCTCAACATTGACGAGCGCAAGGACCAACAGTCCGATCACGAAATACATTCCGGTCACGAGGATCGCCAGTCGATGATTGTTGTCCGTCATCCAGGTCACGAGACCGTAGGTCACCGGACCAAACACGCCCGACAACCATACGGCGGCGTTCCACAACGCGTAGAACTCGGCCAGCCGTGAGGCCGGCGCGAACAGTCCGACCATCGCCCGCCCTGCCGACTGGCTTGATCCCATGCACACGCCGGCAATGTTGGCGGCGATCCAGAAGCCAACCGAGCCGGTCGACAAGACCACCGTCAGCACCATCGCGATCCAGCCCGCGATCGTGATCGCCAGGGTGGCGCGATGCCCGAGCGCGTCCTGCACGTAGCCAAAGAGAAACGCGCCAATCGCGGCCGTCACGTTGACCAGCAGGATCAACAGCATCGTCTGTGCCATTGAGAAACTCATCACCTGCTGCGCGTAGATGGCTGCCAGCGCAATCACGACCGCGATCCCTCCCTGGTAGAAGAAGCCGCACACCATCAGCCAGCCAAAGTCGCGATACGCGCGGATGTTTTTCAACGTATGCCACATCCGCTGCGCAGACTCGGCCACGAAACTGCTTACCGACACGTCGGTGCGCGGCACTGCGCGCTCGCGCACCATCAGGAACATCGGTGCCGCCGCCAGCGCGAACACCGCGGCCGTGATCAGCATCGTCACCGGAACAAACTGCACGGCGGTATGGCCATGCGCCTGCGCCCATTGCACGTAGCCGAGCCCGAGCCCGAGTGCGAGCAAACCGCCCAGATAGCCGAAACTCCAGCCCCAGCCAGACACCTTGCCAAGCGCCTCCTGTCTTGCGAGCTCCGGAAGGAATGCGCTGTTCAGCGTGACTCCGGCGGCGAAACAAAAGTTGGAGATCACGATTGCCACCAGCGCCAGAGCAAGATCGCCTGGACCGACGAACGCCAATGCGACCGTGCCCAGAACGCAGCCGACGGTGACGACAAACAGCATCAGCTTCTTCTTTGCATGCACGTCGGCGTAGGCGCCCATCGGTGGCATCAGAATCATGCCGACCACGTAGGAGGCCGACAGTGCGAGGGTCCACGCCAGCGTGCCCCAGTCAGCGCCCTGGGCAACGACGCTGACGAAGTACGCGTTGAACACCGCCGTGAGCACCACCGTGGTGTAGCCGGAATTGGCGAAGTCGTAACAGGACCACGCAAAGACCTCGCGGCGCGTGACGCCGGGATTCAGTGCCTGGGAATCAAACAGCGGCATGGGCGCGGATGGTACCGTCCTGCGCCTTACGACTGTCGACTGCCGACTGCCGACTGCCGACTCCCTATACTTCTGCGAGATGAAGACACTCGATCGCATTGATCGCCAGATCCTCGAGATCCTGCAGGCCGACGGCCGGCTGACCAACCAGGCGTTATCCGAACGCGTCGCCCTGAGCCCGCGCGCATGCCTGGAGCGCGTGCGCCGCCTGGAGAAGTCCGGATTGATCTCCGGCTACATGGCGTTGATCGAGCCGCGCAAGCTGGGCGGGCTGCTGACCATCGTGGTCGAGGTGTCGCTGCGCGATCAATCCGCCGCCACGCACGCGCGCTTCGAGGCACGGATGCGCGCGTGCGACGAGGTGATTGAATGCTTCCTCGTTTCCGGCGCCTGCGACTACGTGTTGCGGCTGGCGTGCCGCAGCCTTGATCACTACCGCGATCTGACCAATGCGTGGACCGACGACCCAACCCTTGGCGTCGAGCGCATCGCCTCGAAACCGGAATTGCAGACGGTCAAGCCGTTTCGCGGATATCCGATTCCCTGACGCGCGCCAGCCTGGGCAAGCCGACGTTTGCCTCTTTGCCTGAGATCGTGGCGAGCAGGTTTTCGCGTGCCTTGTATTCGAAGGACTTGCGGCACAGTGGGTGCAGGAAGATCACCTCGCGTGCAAGCAGGCGCTCGAAAAACGGCCGCCTGAGCTCACAGAAGTAACGCCAGGCCGCTTCGTCGTCATCGATCCGGATCAACGCACGCTGCTCCGCGAGAACCGCGCGGGAATAGCGCTCAAACTCCGGCGGTGGCGCGGCAAGCCGCAGCAGGTCGAGATCGAGCACGATCTGCGCGTCATCCGATCGCGCCACATGCTCGGCACTGTCAAGAACTATTGCGACGGCCCGATCGATGCAGTCGACGGGCAACCCACGCGCATAGACGCGCAGCAACTGCCCCGACATCGCCTCGTTGCTGCCGCGCGCGGCACCGGGCACATATACCGCGTCATGAAACAGCAGCGCGAGTGCCTGTGCCGGCGTCAGTGCAATGCCCAGACCAAGCGCAGCGTCGAGCATCTCGCCGATGTGTTCGCGGTCGTGGTAGCGGCGATGTTGCTCGTCATAAAACGCGAGCACCTGATCGATGCGTTGCGCGCTGAAGCCGGCCCGGCGAAGTCCGGCCAGGGCCGGGTGCGCTCCGGTCGGTGCGGTGAAGAAGGTCGTCATGCGGTGATCGTAGGCAGGCGCTTGCATTGCGCCAATCAGTTTCCGCGTGAATATCCGACAACGCAGGCGCGGCAAGACGCCGCGGCGGCGCACCGCAGAATCGGCGGTCTGCCATGCAAACCGCGGCCGAAGATGCGTCGCGGCCAGACTACTTCGGCCACGGCCGGAGTCACTTCTACCTAGACTGATCATCATGCGAGACGCTGGTACGGATCACCGCGCCACGTCGCGTCAGAAGAGGTGAATCATGGACGCAAGACGCACTCAGGCCACCGATGCCATCGCCCGCGAAGCGGGCGTTGCTGCGCACAACTATCACCCGCTGCCCGTCGTGCTTCAAAGCGGCCGCGGCGAATGGCTCACCGACGTCGGTGGCATGCGCTATCTCGACATGATGAGTGCGTACTCGGCCGTCAGCCACGGCCACTCGCACCCGCGGCTGGTCCGTGCGCTGGTCGAGCAAGCAAAGCGCGTGGCGGTCACATCGCGCGCCTACCACACCGACACGCTTGGCCCGTTCCTCGAGAAGCTCGTTCACCTTACCGGACTGGACCGCGCGCTGCCGGCCAACGGTGGTGCCGAATCGGTCGAGACCGCGATCAAGGCCGCACGTCGATGGGGCTACCGGGTGAAGGGCATCGCGAAAGATCAGGCCGAAATCGTGGTTGCACGCGGCAACTTCCACGGCCGCTCAACTGCCATCGTCGGCTTTTCGACTGAAGCGAGCTATCGAGATGGTTTCGGTCCGTTCACGCCAGGATTCCGTCACTTTGAATTCGGCAACATCGACTCGCTCGCAGCGGTAATCAATGACAACACCTGCGCTGTCCTGATCGAGCCAATCCAGGGCGAAGCGGGAATTGTGGTGCCACCCGATGGTTTCCTGCGCGCGGCACGCAAACTGTGCGACGAGCACAGGGTGCTGTTGATTCTCGACGAAATCCAGTCAGGACTGGGTCGCACCGGTCGCTGGTTCGCGTTCCAGCACGAAGGCATCAAGCCCGACGGACTGATCCTTGGAAAGGCACTGGGCGGTGGCCTGTTGCCGGTCAGTTGCTTCGTCGCGACCGAAGAATTGATGAACGTCTTTGATCCCGGCAGCCATGGCTCCACTTTTGGTGGCAACCCCCTTGCCGCAGCGGTCGCGCTCGAGGCGCTGAACGTCATGCAGGACGAAGGGCTGGTAGCGCGCAGCGCAACGCTTGGCGCGCACCTGCTGTCACGGCTGCGTCAGATCGATTCAGAGTTGATCCGCGCAGTGCGGGGTCGTGGCCTGTGGGTCGGTGTCGATCTCGATCCGACACTCGTATCGGCGCGCAAGGTGGTTGAGTGCCTGGCCGAGCGTGGCGTGCTGTCGAAGGAGACACACGAGACGGTGATTCGCTTTGCGCCACCGCTGACCATTTCGCGTGCAGCCCTCGACTGGGGCATCGACGTCTTCATCGAAGTGCTGCTGGATTTCGAACCGAGGTCGGCTCACGATGCGGGCATAAGCCGGCTGCCAGCATAGAAGAGGAAAGAAGTGCAGGAAGACAGGCAACGACGCCCCTTAAAGCCAAGCGCGCATCTGATGATGAGCGCGCCGGACCACTTTGAGGTCGCGTATCGCATCAATCCCTGGATGGACCCGAGTACTTGGCAACCATCCGCGCTGCGCCTGCATCATGACGCACGCCAGGGCTGGCAGCGGCTGAAGGACAAGTACGAGAGCCTGGGCGCCCGCGTCGACGTGCAGCCCGCGGTCAGGGGGTTGCCGGACATGGTATTCACCGCCAATGCGGCAATGATCTTGGATCGCAAGGCGTTGCTGGCGCGCTTTCTGTGCGAAGAGCGGCGCGGTGAGGAGGCACACAACCGCGCGTTCTTTGCGGCGCAGAAGGCGCGCGGCGTGATCGACGAAATCATCGAGACGCCCGACGAGCTCTTTTTCGAAGGCGCCGGCGACGCGCTCTGGGATCCGCGACGTGGCGTGATCTGGACTGGCTATGGACAGCGTTCGAGCCGTGAGATGCAGTTTGTGATCAGCGAGCGCTATGCGGTACCGACCGTCGCACTGGAGCTGATCGATCCGCGCTTCTATCACCTCGACACGTGTTTCTGCCTGTTGTCGCGAGGCGATGTGCTGTATTACCGATCCGCCTTTTCGGCACGTGCGCTTGTGCAGATCGAGGAACTGGTGGGTCGCGATCGACTGATCGAGGCCGGCGAAGAAGACGCGCACCATCTGGCGGTCAATTCAGTGTGCATCGGCGACGACCTTGTGCTGTGCTACGCGAGCGACGCACTGCGCGCGCAACTGGCAGCGCGCGGCTACCGCGTTCACGTCGTTCCGCTCGATTCCTTCAATCGTTCGGGCGGCGCTGCCTACTGCCTGACGCTGCGGCTGGATCTCGCGACCCGCGCAGCCGTGCGCCACGACGACGCGCTGATCGAAGACGATCTGATCGAGCTGCGCGCGGCCTGATCGCCTCGCTCCCACGCGCACACACGGCGGCGTCACTCGCAGGCCGCGCCGGATCGGCTGTCCGTGCGCCGACCGCCGTCCATTCGGACGTCCATTTCTCATCCGAAGAACGGATCAACAGCCTGACAAAGTCTCGCCATATTTCAGTCTTGGATCCAACAAGAACTCCAAGACTCACAATGAAGATCGTTTCCGTGTCGGATGCAGCGCGCGCATCGAACGATGCGCCGCGCACGACCCTGCGCATCGACAATGGAACATCGCCCTCTCCGCCGGTCGATTCAGTTGATGCATCAATAGATCGTCGCGTGATCCTGGAGCGCGAACTCGATCGTCTGCAACAGGCAATCCAGATCGATCAGCAGTCCGCCAGCCAGCATCTGAACTGGTTGCTGCTGTCGCAAGCGTTGTTCATGAATGCCTTCCTGATCGTGTTGGTTCTCGGCGGCGCTGTTCCACTGGTGTTTGCCCGCTGGCTGCTGATCGGGCTCGCTGCGCTCGGGGTCATTGCCGCGATGGTTCTGCACACTGCACTGCGCCGGACGCGCGAGGAAGTCGCAATGCTTTGCCTGCAGCGCCGTGCCGTTGAGATATCCCTGCAGAAGGAATTCGGCCGCGTGCCGATGTTCCCGCCGAATCGCAACGAAGCGCCGTCGGCGGCGCTGCCGGTCATCTTCCTGACTGCGTGGACCCTGCTCGTCGCCTACGCTCTGATCAGTCCTGCGGCGACGTAGGGCGCACCGCCATTCTGCGTTTATCGCGCCCAGCGCGGTTTGCGCTTGTCGATAAACGCATCCATCCCTTCGCGCCCCTCTTCATGCGCGAAGCTGTTCGCGATCACATGGCTCGCTCGTTCGTACGCGCGCTCCAGCCCGGCTTCGAGCTGTTCGTAGAATGCCCGCTTGCCCGCGGCCACGGTCGCGCGCGGCTTTGATCTGATTTGCTCCGCCAGGTGTTGTACCTCGGCATCGAGCTTTTCGGCCGGCACGACGCGGTTGATCAGGCCCCACTCCAGCGCGGTACGCGCATCGATCATGTCGCCCGTCAGCAGCATCTCCATCGCTCTCTTACGCGGCAGATTGCGCGCTAGTGCAACCCCCGGCGTTGAACAGAAGAATCCCCACGAAACGCCAGGCGTCGCAAACTTCGCCGTTTCAACCGCCACTGCAAGATCGCACTGCGCAACCAGCTGGCAGCCAGCCGCTGCGGCTGCTCCCTGAACGCGCGCTATCACCGGTTGCGGCAGTCGTGTCATTGCTACCATCATCCGGCTGCAGCGACGGAACATCGCTTCGATCCGCGGTTGCGAACCCAGTGCCCGGATTTCCTTGAGGTCATGGCCGGCGCAGAAGCCCTTGCCGGCCGCGGCCAGCACGACCGCCCGAACGCGTTCATCCTCGGCAATCGAATCGAATGCCGCCTGCAGTGCGTCGATCATCTCGGTGGTCAGCAGGTTGAACTGCTGCGGACGGTTCAGCGTCAGGGTGACGACGCCATCCGTATCGTCCCGCCGCAATATGGGTTCGACGGTTTCTGGCACGGCGCTCATAGTGGCCTCCTATACGTCAATGGCGGCAGCCGACCGTGCCTGCTGCCGCAAAACGAATTTCTGGATCTTGCCGGTCGATGTTTTGGGAATCTCGCCAAACGCAATCCGTTTGGGAACCTTGAACCCCGCCAGATGCTGGCGGCAATGCGCGATCAATTCGTCGGCCGTCGCCTTCGATCCCTGTTTCAACTCGACAAATGCGCACGGGACCTCGCCCCACTTCGCATCGGGTTGCGCGACAACCGCAACTGCCATCACCGCCGGATGCCGGTAAAGAACATCTTCCACTTCGATCGAGGAAATGTTCTCGCCGCCGGAGATGATGATGTCCTTGCTGCGATCCTTGATCTTCAGGTACCCGTCGGGATGGACGACCGCCAGGTCACCGGAGTGAAACCACCCGCCTTCAAAGGCTTCCTTTGTGGCCTTCTCGTTCTTCAGGTAACCGCGCATTGTGATATTGCCGCGGAACATCACCTCGCCGATTGTTTCGCCGTCCGCTGGCACCGGCCGCATCGTTTCCGGATCGAGAACAGCGACTGCCTCTTCCATCGGGTAACGCACTCCCTGACGGGCGTTCAGCATCGCGCGGGCACCGACGTCCAGCGACTCCCAGTCGGACTGTGGCGGGCACACCGTCGCCGGCCCGTAAACCTCAGTCAGACCATACACGTGGGTGAGTCGAAAGCCCATCTGCTCCATGCCCTCAATCAATGCGGCGGGCGGCGCAGCGCCGGCCACCATCGCGTTCACGCGCTGGGTGATGCCCTGCTTCATCTCGGGCGCCGCATTGACGAGCAACGCATGCACGATGGGCGCACCGCAGTAATGGGTGACGCCGTGCGCGCGAATCGCGTCGAACACCGCCTTTGCTTCGACCTTGCGCAGGCAAACATGGGTACCCGCCATCGCGGCAACGGTCCAGGGAAAACACCACCCATTGCAGTGGAACATCGGCAGCGTCCACAGGTACACGGGGTGGTGCGGCATTGCCCACACCAGGATATTCGACACTGCATTCAGGTAGGCACCGCGATGGTGATAGACGACGCCCTTCGGGTTGCCCGTCGTTCCCGATGTGTAATTCAACGCGATCGCATCCCATTCGTCGTCTGGCATACGCCAGTCAAAGCCCGGCGAACCCGCGGACAGAAACGATTCATAGTCGAGCGTGCCGATCCGGTCACCACTTCCCTCGTAGACCGGGTCGAGCACGTCGATCACTTCGATTGTGCGCGGAAGTTGGGCGAGCGCGGCCTTTGCAACTGCGGCAAATTCACGGTCGACGATGAAAAGCTTTGCCTCGCCATGTTCAAGCATGAACGCAACGGCGGCCGCGTCGAGCCGCGTATTGACAGCATTGAGGACGCAGCCGGCCATCGGAACGCCGAAATGCGCCTCGACCATCTCCGGTGTATTGGGAAGCATCACGGCGACCGTGTCGCCCCGACCGAGACTGCACGCCTGCAGCGCATGCGCCAGCCGGCGACAGCGTGCATACAACTGCGCCCAGGTGCGGCGGATTGCGCCCCCATGAATGACGGCGATTCGATCCGGGAAGACCGCGGCGGAACGCTCCAGGAAGGTAAGCGGACTCAACGGTGCGTAATTCGCACCGACCTTGTCCAGACCTTGATCAAAGATCGAATTGGGCATGTCACCTCGCTCACAACTGCGCCAGCGTCTTGATATGGGCGGCGACACTGCGTGCAAGCGCGCTCAGGTTGTAGCCGCCCTCAAGTGAGCTGACGATTCGGCCGCCGCTATGGCGCTGCGCGATCTCCATCAAGCGTCGCGTGATGTAGACGTAGTCCGCTTCGACCAGCCCCATCTGCCCGAGATCGTCTTCGCGATGGGCATCGAACCCGGCTGAGATGAAGATCATCTGCGGCGCGAATTCCTCCAGTTTCGGCAGCCATGTTTCGTCGACCACCGTTCGCACGACGTCTCCCTTGGTGCCGGCAGGCAGTGGCACGTTGATCATATTGGCAGCGACATTCTCAGTGCCGGTGTACGGGTAAAAGGGGTGCTGGAAGAAGCTTGTCATCAGCACACGTTGATCGCCGGCGAGGATCTCCTCGGTACCGTTGCCATGATGCACGTCGAAATCGACGACCGCGACACGTTGCAGCCCATGATGCTCCAGTGCATGCAGCGCGCCGATGGCCACGTTGTTGAAGAAGCAGAACCCCATCGCCGCCGCGGGCCGCGCGTGATGCCCCGGGGGGCGAACCGCGCAGAACGCGTTTCCCAGTGTGCCGTCGATCACCTGATCGGTCGCCGCGATAACCGCGCCGGCAGCACGCAGCGCTGCGTCCCAGGTCGCCGTGTTCATGGACGTATCCGGGTCAACCGCGTGATAACCGTCCTTTGGTATCCTCGACCGCAATGCTTCGATGTACTCGCGTTTATGCGCGCGCGCCAGCTGGTCGATGGTCGCCGGCGGCGCATCGACATGTTCCAGATGCGGGGCCAGCCCGATCGCGATCAGATGGTCCTGGATCGCTGCCAGGCGGGCCGGGCATTCCGGATGCCATGAACCCATCTCGTGCGCAGCGCACGCGTTGTGCGTGATGAAACCCGTATGCACCGTCGTCCCTTGTACTCTGTCTCCCTGAGTTCAGTTTAATGCTGGAACAACTAAGAAGATGCGCCGCCCAGATTTCGGGGGTGATCGTGGGCAAGGACCTGCAGGTCCGCCAGAGCCTGACGTGCTTGCTGGCAGGCGGCCACCTGCTGATCGAGGATGCGCCGGGCGTTGGCAAGACCACGCTGGCGCATGCCATCGCCATCTCACTCGGCCTGCCGTTTCGCCGCATTCAGTTCACCAGCGACCTGCTGCCCTCCGACGTGATCGGCGTGTCGGTCTACGACCGCACCAATGCGCAATTCGTGTTCCATCCCGGTCCGATCTTCACCGAGGTGCTGCTCGCCGACGAAATCAATCGTGCCAGTCCGAAGACACAAAGCGCGCTTCTCGAGGCGATGGAAGAGAGCCAGGTGTCGGTGGACGGAGTGTCGCGCCCGCTGCCGCAGCCGTTCTTCGTCATCGCGACGCAGAACCCGTTGCATCAGGTCGGCACGTTTCCGCTGCCGGAGTCGCAGCTGGATCGTTTCCTGATGTGCATCAGCCTTGGTTATCCGGATCGCACGGCCGAGCGGGCACTGCTGGCTGGTGAGGCGCGGCGCGACATGCTGCGCGTGCTGCCCGCCGTCGCGCGGCCAGCGGATCTGGTGGCGGCACAAGCCTCGGCCAGGAAAGTCTTTGTATCCAATGCCCTGCTCGACTACGTGCAGGCCTTGCTCGCGCATACGCGCGCGTCGGGAAAGTACGCCGAGGGCTTGAGTCCGCGCGCGGGCCTTGCGCTGCTGGCTGCCTCGCGCGCATGGGCTTGGCTCGACGGCCGCGATCACGTGATCCCCGAAGATGTCCAGAACGTGCTGGCCCCGGTCGCCGGTCATCGCCTGCACGTGACGCAACGCGAAGGCGGCCGCGTGCTGCATGGTCGTGAGCTGGTGATGCAACTGATGCAGGCGGTGGCGGTGCCTTGAAGTCGGCAGTCGGCAGTCGGCCGTCTTAGGATTCAGCCTGCGCCACACAAGCTTCACGTGGAAGCCGCCCGTTCCAAAGTCTGACGGCCCACTGCCGACCTAATACCGCCGACTGCCGACTGATTTCTGCCGACCGAAATGAGCTTCACCACCCACCCGCTGTCGATCCGTATTGCGGCCTGGATTGCCGGGCGCGACGGCATCGAACACGGCAATGTGCAGCTCGATCGAAAGCGCGTCTACATCATCCCCACCCGGGCCGGAATTGTGTTCGGCGCGGCCATGCTGATGTTGCTGATCGGCTCGATCAACTACGCGCTGCAACTGGGCTTCATGCTGACGTTCCTGGTCGTCAGCATCGCCTTGGTCGCGATGTATCACACACATCGCAACCTGACGCGCGTGCAGTTGCGCGGGCACGGGGTAGAAAAGGTGTTCGCCGGCGATGTGGCGACCTTTGAAATTGTCGTCAGCAATCCAACGGCGGAGCCCCGCTACGCACTCGGATTCGCGCTGCTGTCTCCCGCGCGTACGCGGCTTGTGTCGGTGGCCGCGGATATCCCGGCCAATGGCGCACGCACGGTGAAGCTGAGCCTGCCGGCGGCGAGACGCGGCCGGCTTGCCTGTCCGCGCATTCGCGTCGAGACGCGATTTCCGTTCGGACTCTGGCAGGCATGGGCGTACTACACGCCGCCGCTGACAGCGATCGTGTATCCGAAACCGGAGGACGATGCGCCGCCCTTGCCCGCTGCTGCGGGCGGCACCGGCGAGGGCGTCGGCCTTTCTTCGACGGGCGATGACTTCGCCGGCGTGCGACCGTACCAGCCGGGTGATCCGCAGAAGATGATCGCGTGGCGACTGGCGGCGCGCTCCGACGAACTGTCCGTGAAACTCTTTGACGCGCAAGGCGGTGGCGACCTCGTGCTCGACATCGACGCAATGCCACACTACTTGTCGTACGAAGACAGGCTGGCGCGGCTGGCACGATGGGTGCTCGTCGCTGATGCCGCGCGGGTGCGCTGCGGATTGAAGCTGCACCGTGGGACGGTGGAACTCGGGATCGGCGCCGAGCATCGCGAGCGCTGTCTCACCGCGTTGGCACTGGCCTGAATCATCCAAGGACGATGAAAGCGCCCCCGGCCTCGATGCAACCGCGCCGCAGACGAGACGCCGCCTCGCTTGCGCTGCGGCGATTTGCGCTTGCGCTCGTCCAACCGCAGATGTCGAGCGCTGCGCGCGAACGGCGTGACGTGCTGGTACTGCTGCTGGCGATCGCATTCGTGGTCGCACCGCATTTTGAGCACCTGGCCGGATGGGCAATCGCGACCTTCGTTGCGCTATGGTCATGGCGCTTCTGGCTGACCGCCGCGCAGCGTCCCGCGCCCGGTCACCTGGCCATGTTGCCGTTACTTATCGCCGCCGCGGTCGCCGTTTGGCTTGAACACCGAACACTGCTGGGACGCGATGCGGGGGTCACCTTCCTGCTGCTGCTGATCGCGCTGAAGTTGCTCGAATTGCGGGCGCGGCGCGACATCTTTGTCGTGATCTTCCTCGCCTTCTTCATCCTGCTGACGCAGTTCCTGTTCGATCAGGGATTGCCGGTGGCGTTTATGACGGTTGCCGCCGTGGTTCTGCTGTTCTTCGTGCTGGTCAGCGTCAACCTGACCGACAACGATTTGCCGGCCCAGCAGAAGTTGAGACTGGTGAGTGTCATCGTAATGAAGGCGATCCCGTTGACGGCCGTGCTCTTCGTGCTGTTCCCGCGCTTGTCCGAGCCGCTGTGGGGATTGCCAAGTGATGCGTATTCGGGCACTACGGGTCTGTCGAATTCAATGTCGCCTGGGACGATCAGTCGGCTGCTTGAATCGGATCAGATCGCATTTCGCGTTCGCTTTGCAAGCGCGCCGCCGGCCAATCATCTGCTGTACTGGCGCGGACCGGTGTTCGGTTTGTTCACCGGGCGCACCTGGGGTCCGCTTTCCGAGCGTCTCGTGTCACCGCCACCACTATCGGCCCAGGCCGACCCCGCGTCGGCCACCGACTACACCGTGACGCTCGAACCGAATCAGCGCGACTGGCTGTTTGCCCTGGATCTGCCGCTGACTGCGCCCGCGCATGAGGAGCTGCGACCACGGCTCAATAGCGAGGGGCAATTGCTCGCCGGCCGACTCGTCACGCAACGCGTGCGCTACGCAATGCGCTCGTACACGCGCTACGCGATGGGTCTGAATGAGTCGGAACTGTCATTGCGCGACTGGGCTGCGCTGCCGGCCGGTTTCAACCCGCGCACCCTGCAGTGGGCCACAGAACTGCGGCGCCGCACGCCTGCCGCAGAAACGCGCGCCGGCGACGTGAACCTGATCAACGCGGTGCTCGATCATTTCAGGCGCGCCGGCTTTGTATATACCTTGAAACCACCGCTGCTGGGCCGTCATTCGATCGATGAATTCCTGTTCGACACCAGGCAAGGTTACTGCGAGCACTACGCAGCTGCTTTCGTCGTGCTGATGCGAGCGCTCGATATTCCTGCGCGCGTTGTCACCGGCTATCAGGGCGGCGAGATCAATCCAGTGGATGATTTCATGACGGTCCGACAGTCGGACGCACACGCATGGGCCGAAGTGTGGCTGGCGGAACGCGGCTGGACGAGGGTCGATCCGACCGCCGTCGTGGCGCCGGTGCGGATCGAGCAAGGGGCGGTGGAGATCGCGCGTCAGGCGGGACTGAATCCCGGCTTTGCCGGCGCCGCCGGGGCGGGCGCGCCAACGTGGATTCGCTGGCTGCGCGCGGTGCGCTTCAACTGGGAAGCAATGCAGAACTCGTGGAACCAATGGGTGCTCGCATATTCCCCCGAGAGACAGCGCGCGTTGCTGGAAAGGCTGGGGCTCGAGCCCGACTGGCGCACGCTCGGCGTACTGCTGGCGATCTCCTTCTGCGTAATCCTTTCCGTGCTAGCTTACTTCTCGCTTCGATATCGCAATACCCGCGACCCCCTCGCGCAGCTATTCGATCGATTTCGCAAGCGGCTGCTCGACGCCGGTGTTCGCGTCGATCTCAGCCTGGGGCCACGAGCCCTGCGCGTGCAAATCGACAACCTGCTCGCGCCGACGGCGCGGCGCGACGCGGCCGCGATCCTGCAGGCAATCGAGCGCTGGCGCTACTCGCGCGCGAGCGACAGGGTGACCGCCGCTCAGTTACGCGCGCTGCGCCGTGCGGTGCGCCGCTTCAGGCCCACGCTGGTGTAGTTCGAATGTGATGCAACGCCGCGCACTCCTGCTTCAAATCGGCGCTGTACTGGGAGCAGTGGTTGCGCCCGGGTTGCGCGCGCAATCGAACGCCTTCGTGCCCTACCCCAGACGCGACGATGTGCAATCGTTCATCGACGCATTCGTGTCCGGGAACGACGTGCAACGCTCCCGGATCGAACGGTTGTTTGCACACGGACGCTACCTGGCCACGGTCGAGCGCCTCATGCAGCCGCCGATTCCGTTCGCAAGCCGCAATTGGCTCGAATATCAGACGCGCTACGTCGAAGAGCGCCGCATCCGCGAAGGCGTGGCGTTCAGCCATGCTCAGCGCGGGCCGCTTCAGCGCGCCGAGCAGCAGTTTGGCGTTCCGGCTGAAATAATCACCGCGATCCTCGGCGTCGAGACGCAGTACGGCCGCACGACCGGCGGGTTTCGAACGCTCGACGTGCTGTTGACGCTGAGTTTCGACTACCTGCGTCGCGCCGACTACTACCGCGGCGAGCTTGAGCAGTTTCTGCTGCTAACGCGCGAGCAACGCCTGGATCCGCTCGCGGTGCGCGGTTCGTTCGCAGGCGCGATCGGAATTCCGCAGTTCATGCCAAGTTCGATCCGAAGGTGGGCGGTTGATTTCGATGGCAACGGCCGCATCGATCTCACCCGCAGCGTGATCGACAGCATTGGCTCAGTGGCGAATTTCCTCGTCGCGCACGGTTGGCAGCGGGACGAGCCGATCCTGCTGCCGGCGGCGATCAATGCAGATGAAGACGACAATGCGCTTCAGACCGTGGTCGAAGAACTCGGCGGCGGCATTCTCGCGCAGACGCCCTGGTCGATGGTCGCCGGCCGCGGCATCGAAGTCGATGCCGCGCTGGCGCTCGACACGCCGGTGCTTTTGATCGATCTGCCGATCATCGAAGCCAATGGCACGCAGCGACGTGAATACCGCCTGGGCACACGCAGCTTCAGCGCGATCCTGAACTACAACCGCAGTTACTTCTATGCGACCGCGGTGGTCGAGCTCGCCGAAGCACTGCGGCTGCGCGCGGCTGCCTGAAGTGCCGCTCAGGCGAAGTCCGGCTGCTTTTCCGGTTGCGCGTCGATAAACGCCGGCAGTTGCATGCAGGCGTCGAAGATGCGCATGATGGTCGGCACGTGATCGACACGGCAGTCGTAGCGCCGGGCGTTGAAGATCTGCGGGACGATCAGCACATCTGCCATTGTCACGCGGTCACCCAGCACGAAGCGCCCGATGCGCCGGCCTGCGACGAGCTGTGCCTCGACCTGCGCCAGCCCCTGCTCGACCCAGTGTCGATACCACGCGTTCTTGGCATCCTCCGACGCCCCGAGCGTGCGCATCAGATAGCGCAACACACGCAGATTGTTCAGCGGATGGATCTCGCATGCGATCGACAGCGCGATCGCGCGCACGTATGCACGCTCGATCGGCTCATGCGGGAGCAGCGGTGGCTGCGGAAACTTCTCCTCGAGAAATTCGATGATCGCGAGCGATTGCGTCAGCACGCGCCCGTCCTCCAGTTCAAGAACCGGCACCAGCTGCGCCGGATTGAGTGCGCGAAACTCGTCCTTGAACTGATCGCCCTTGACGAGCCCGATGGGGACGTACTCGAAGACGAGCCCCTTCAGATTGAGCGCGATGCGAGCGCGGAAGGAGGCGGAGGAACGGGCAGCGTTGAATAGTTTCATCAGTCAATGATCTCACTGGCCAAGCCGCAAGAGATCTCGGCGATCTGAACGCCCGGGCCGACCGCCCCGCGGCGGGAAGTCATGATCCTTCGCACCAACTCCTTCCTTGCTGCTCTCCCGGTCGCCGCTCACCAGAGACTCATCGCCAAAAGCGCGCGGCGCAATCCTGCTTCGTGTCCCGCTGGCCGTCCTGTGACTGCCGAGAGCCTTATCCATGGCCTACTTCACGCGCACCCGGAGGGTGCCGACACCATCGACGCCGCCTTCCAGCAAATCGCCGCGCTTGACGGCCGCCACACCTTCCGGTGTCCCGGTAAAGATCAGATCGCCGGGCTGCAGTTCGAAGTATTTCGACAAATGCTCGATCGTCTCGCTGACGTTCCAGATCAGCTTCGACACATCACTGTCCTGGCGTTTCTCTCCGTTCACGTTGAGCCAGATCCGCCCGGCCCTGATCTCGCCGGTCTTCGCGATCGGCTTGATGGGACCGATCGGCGCAGAGCAGTCGAAGGCCTTGCCAACCTCCCATGGGCGGCCCTGCTTCTTCGCTTCACCCTGCAGGTCGCGGCGCGTCATGTCGAGACCCGCCGCGTAACCCCAGATGTATGAGAGCGCATCGGCGGCCGCGATTCGCCTGCCGCGCTTGCCGATCGCCACGACGAACTCCATCTCGTGATGCAGGTTGCTGGTTTCGCTCGGATAAGGCATTTCGCCGGTCGCACCTTCGCTCACACACAGCACGGCATCGGCCGGCTTGGAGAAGAAGAACGGAGGCTCGCGACCGCTGAACCCCATCTCCTTGGCGTGTTCTTCGTAGTTGCGGCCAACGCAGTAAACGCGATGCACCGGAAAGAGATCGGTCGATCCGGCAACCGGCACCACCGGTTGCGCGGGCGCGGCAAAGACGTAACCCATGAGAATCAACTCCGTCGTTGTTTACACCAGCAAGCGGGGTCTATCCGACCGTCGCGGAAATCGATGTCCTCGCGATTGCGCGCGACAGCAGGATCACCGGCACGACGCCCACGGCCACGATGGTAAGCGATGGCAGCGCGGCTTCGCCAAGTCGCTCATCGGCGGCGAGCTGATACGCGATCACAGCCAGCGTATCGAAGTTGAAAGGCCGCAGCACCAGCGTGGCCGGCAATTCTTTCATCACATCGACGAACACCAGCAGGCAGCCGGCCAGCACCGACGGTGCCAGCAGCGGCAGATGCACGCGGCGGAAGACCTCGATCGGCGTCGCGCCAAGACTGCGCGCGCTCGCGTCCATCGCGGGTGTGATGCGCGCCAGCCCGGCTTCGACCGGCTGATAGCCCACTGCGAAGTAGCGCACCAGGTACGCGTACAGCAGCGCGGCGACGGTGCCGGTGATCAGCAGCCCGCTGCTGAGGCCGAACACCTGTCGCAGCCAGGCATCGAGAGCGTTATCGAACGCGGCCAGGGGGATGAGGATGCCGACCGCCATCACCGCGCCGGGCACCGCGTAGCCGAGATTGAGCGTGCGCGCCGCAAGGCGCACTACGCCACCGACGGCGCCGGCCTGCATCAGCCGCGCTGCGTACGCCATTGCCAGCGCCACCGTCAATGCGAGAAGCGCCGCGGCCGCGCCGATCAGCAGGCTGTTTGCGAGCCACTGCGCGTATCGCCCCAGCGGCGCTGTCGCCAGTGTCGGCAACAACAGGTGGATCAGGATCGCCACCGGGAGGGCGAAACCCAGCGCGATCGGCAGGCAGCAGCCAACGAACGCGAGCCAGCGGCGTGCTCCGGTCAACACTGCGCGCGGCGCTGGACGCGCGCTGTTAGCAGCGGCAAAGAAGCGCGCCCGCCCCCGGGCGTGCAGTTCGAGTGTGGTGATCACCACCACCACCAGCAGCAGGACCGCCGCAAGCTGGCTCGCGGCCATCCGGTCGCCGAGAGAAAACCAGGCGCGGTAGATCGATGTCGTGAAGGTCTGCAACCCGAAGTACGAGGCCGCGCCGTAGTCCGCGATGGTCTCCATCAGCGCCAGCAGCGCACCCGCCACGACCGCGGGCCGCGCCAGCGGCAGATTCACTCGCAGCCAGGTCGAAAGCGGCGACAGCCCCAGGCTGCGCGCCGCATCGATCATCGACGCGGTACGGGCGAGAAAGGCAGTGCGCGCGAGCAGATACACGTAGGGATAGAGCACGACCGTGAACACAAATGCCGCGCCGGGAAGGGAACGGATATCAGGAAACCAGTAATCGCTGCGTTGCCATCCAAACGCTTCGCGCAGCGTGCTTTGCACCGGTCCCGAAAACTGCAGGAAGTCCGTGTACGCGTAGGCGACGATGTAGCCCGGCATCGCCAGCGGCAGCAACATCGCCCACTCGAACACGCGCCGTCCCGGGAAATCGAGCGCTGCGACCAGCCACGCCGAGGTCGTGCCCAGCACCGTGACACCGACCGTGACCAGTCCGACCAGGATGAATGTTTCGAAAGCGGCGCGTGGAATCACCGTTCCGGCAAGATGCGCGAGCGTGTCGGTCGATGCCGGCGCGCTGAAGAAACTTGCGAACACGCCGATCACCGGCAACGCCACCAGTGCCGCACAGAAGAGCGCAAGCGCAAGAGCGACCGCCGCCGGGTCGCGCGGTGTCGATGCAAACGAGGACGTGATCTGCGCGCTCACCGGATTGGGAATCGTGATCGTGACACGCGGCTGACCGATCGGCGCGACAGACCGCCCGAACACTTAGATGCAAATGAGAATTATATGCATTTAGGCTAATATCAGGCTATGAATGGCAGGCCAATTCTTGATATCAGCGACCTCGTCCTTGGCTATCGACGCGGGTCTCCGGTCGTCGACGGTCTGTCGCTGCAACTTGTGCGCGGCGAGATCGGCTGTGTCGTCGGCAGTTCCGGTTGCGGCAAGACGACCCTGTTGCGCGCGATTGCGGGGTTCATACCGGTCGAGCGGGGAACAATTGCGATCGACGGAGAGACCGTAGCAAGCGCGGAAGTGAGCCTCGCCCCCGAGCGGCGCGGTGTAGGTCTTGTGTTCCAGGACTTCGCACTGTTCCCGCACCTGCGCGTCGAGCAGAACATCGCGTTCGGATTGCGCGGAGCGGACGCGCATGCACGCGACTTGCGCGTGCGCTCCATGCTCGAACTTGTTGGACTGACCGCGCTTGCCGGCAAGTATCCGCACGAGTTGTCCGGCGGCCAACAACAGCGCGTGGCGCTTGCGCGCGCGCTTGCCCCCGCACCGAAGCTGCTGCTGATGGACGAGCCGTTTTCGAATCTCGACGTCGAACTGCGCGCGCGCCTCGGCGCCGAAGTGCGACAGATCCTGAAGGATAGCCACACATCAGCGATCCTTGTCACCCATGACCAGCAGGAAGCATTTGCGATCGCTGATCGTGTGGGCGTGATGCACCAGGGCCAGCTCGAGCAGTGGGACCGCCCGTACGAGCTGTACCACCGGCCCGCCAGCCGTTTCGTCGCCGATTTCATCGGTCAGGGCGTGTTCCTGCCGGCCAAGGTGCTGAATCCGCAGCGCGTCGCGATCGAACTGGGCGAACTCACCGGCAGCGTGCCGTCCCCATGCGGCATCGGATGTGACGTGTGCGGCAAGGGTTGTCACGTCGAAGTGCTGCTGCGCCCCGACGATGTCGTACACGACGATGCGAGCCCGATGACCGCCGAGGTCGTGCGCAAGATTTTCCGCGGCGGCGATTTTGTCTACACGCTCAAGCTCGACAGCGGGCGCGAGGTGCTGGCGCTGGTGCCGAGCCATCACGACCATGCGATCGGCGAACGCATCGGCATCCGCCTCGATGCCGATCACGTCGTGACGTTTCCGACGCCCGCGCTTAACGCGAAGCAGCCGCCTCTATAATCCGCGCGCTGCAGCGACGCAGGAGAGATGGCCGAGCGGTTGAAGGCGCACGCCTGGAACGCGTGTATAGGTTAATAGCCTATCGTGGGTTCGAATCCCACTCTCTCCGCCAGGACCCCAGCTAATCCAATGAATAATAAGAATAGACTTTTCGATCCTTCTGACAACCCACAAGCCAGCCCACAGACGAGCCCGTCTCCTCATCGAAAGCCGGGCGCACTCTGCGATGCGCGAGCCCCGCTCAAGGCGACGGCAACCTCCGCGAACGGTAACCAGACGACCGCTTCTCTTCTCCGATCGAATTGCAGCTTCATGGACAATAAGTCGCTGCCTGTCGCCGGCCTGTGCTGGCCGAAAGTGAGCGAGCGCAAAGCATCGATCTCCCGCTGCCGACACGGCGATACGCTGCGTTGGTGCCATGGTGGCAATCGCGTTACCGGTGCTTTGTATCCCATGGATCAATCACCGCTACGTTCAAATCCTGGAAATGCCGGACGTTGCGCGTGGCGAGTGCAGCGCGCCGCGCAAGCGCGATTCCCGCAATTTGCGTGTCGCGAATGTCAACCGGCCGCCCGGCCCTCTGGCGGGCGGCCGCTAGAAGAGCGGCTTCAGTCGCCGCCGCACTGTCGAAATCGAGCACGCGATTTTCCAGATCCTCTTCAAGGAGCCGGCCAAAGGCCGATTCGAGCGACTGCCGTCGCCGGCCGCGAGGCAGCAACGCAAGACCAAGACGGGTTTCGAACAGCGTAATGCTTGTGATCCAGATCGATTCGGCCGGCTGGCGATCAAGCCACTGCACAACCGCCGTCTCCGGCGCGGTGCGCATGAGCGCTGAAAGCACGTTCGTATCGAGGATGATCACTTGGCGAGATCGGCCGGCCGTGGGCGCTGCCCGCGTAGTTCGGGTAGGTCGGTCTTCAGCCCTTCTTTCCGGAAGCGGGCGGCAATGCACGAACCCAGCTTGGTAACGGACCGGCCTTCGTCCCGTGCCGCATTGCGCAGGATCTCGCGCACTTCCTCTTCCATGCTGCGGCCGTGGCGCTCGGCACGGCGCTTCAGACGCGCCTTCACGTCCTCATCCAACTGGCGAACAACAACCTGGGCCATGGACGCTTCCCTTATCAATACATCGATAGCACGATATCACACACCGGTGAATGCCGGGCATGGGCCGCCCGAAGCCGGCCGACCAAGTAGAAGCGCATCCACGAACTCGATTTGGTGCCGGCCCGGATTGCGTGAACGACCGCTCCGCTGGCAGCGCGAGTGTTCGGTCGCGAGTAAATCGCGCGGCTCATGCGGTCGACCGGAAATGGCCGACCGTGATCATTCAGCGAGCATCCGCTGCTCTTGCTTCGAATGTGAATTCGCGGTCGGTAGATTGCAGTCGCCGCATGTTATAGCTGACGTGCGGAGCACCCACCGCGATCGGGACACAGGAGAGACACTGCGCATCGTGTCCAACCACATCGAAGCCGATTTTGAAAGAGTCGCAATTCCTAAGCAATTTCGCTTGTACATTGCTGGATTCCGTAGAAGGCTCTTGACGTCCGTGCTTATTCGGCCCAGCCTGCCGACACTCGATGCAAGTCGAGTCGGCGCAGTCCGTTACCTGCCCTTGGCACTATAGCGAGACGCCCCGGCGCGCTCACCGAGTCTTCTGCGGCGCTCATACGCCCATCGGGTACGCGCTTTGCGCAGATAAACCCGATCCCGTCCCGCGGTCGTGGTTGTGTTCCTTCTTCGACATCGACGACCCGGTCGTCGATGGTGAGTCCCTCGCCACCGGTTCCTCTGCGGCCCCTGCGGTCGCGCTTCCCGCGACGCCGCTGACCCAGTCGCCCCAGAGAAGCAAGACGACCCGGTGTCCGCGCCGCCCCGGCAGCACTCGGCAATAGATGATCCACTTGCGTTCCTGCCCGTCGGCTTCACGGAGCCATACTTCGCGCCGCTCGCGCGCGAGATATCGTTCCAACATGCGCAGCGGTACGTTGATGAATCGCTGCGTTTCGACGATGGTGCCGCTTACCACGGTGAGCGTATTCATCAATGGGCCTCCCTGCAGGTACTGAGGCCCAGCGTTGCCGACAAATGTGCGCCGTCAACTCTTCGCGTATCGACGCGACGCGCCCCGCTCATTTTCACGATTCATTGGCAGTCGTCGTCGAATTTACGCCCGATCATCAGGGCCCAGCGCATCTCCTCTGACTCGAGGCCCATTTCAAGCGGCTGCGGTAGTGAGCGGCGAACGAGATGCTTCACACGACCCCACACCGGCGGGGCTTTACGTTTGTGAGTGATCCAGGCTAGTCGTCGTCGAAACGGCAACGAGGACAAGGGAGGCAAGAATGCTGCGCTTCATCGCACTCGCCGTTCTGCTCTGTGCATCAGTAACTCCTTCGCACGCCGCCCTAATCGCTTTTTCCGCCAGCGGCGTAAATGCGGCCGGTATTCAGGGGACGGTTGATAGTTTTCGCACCGCTTTGGGGGCATTGAATCCCAATGTCGTCGGTAGCCTGGGAACCGGCCGCCGCGAGATCAATTGGGATGGCGTGCCGGATGCATTTGCCGCGTCTAATAATTTGCCGGCGAATTTTTTTAATGCGAACTCGCCACGCGGCGTCGTCTTTTCGACGCCTGGTACGGGCTTTCAGGTCAGCGCCAATGCCGCCACGGGGACACCAACAGAGTTCGGTAACATCAATGTGAGTTATCCGGGCTTGTTCACGACGTTCAGTGCACAGCGGTTGTTCACCGCGCTCGGCAGTAACGTCATCGACATAGATTTCTTTATCCCCGGCACGACGACGCCAGCGTTCGTAACAGGGTTCGGTGCGGTCTTCTCGGATGTCGACCTGGCGAGTACGACCAGTATTCAGTTCTTCAATCTTGCGAACGTGTCGATTGGCACCCTCTTTGCTCCGAGCATCACGGGCAACGAGACCTTGTCCTTTGTCGGTGGTCTGTTCAATTCGGGCGAACAAGTTAGCCGCATTCGCATCACCAGCGGGAATTCCGCGCTTGGACCGAACGAGTCACTTCCAACTGCCGACGTCGTAGTCATGGACGATTTCATTTACGCCGAACCGCGCGCCATAACGGCCGTACCGGAACCCGCCACCGTCGCCCTTCTCGGCCTCGGCCTGGCAGGACTCGCTGCCTCGCGTCGCCGCAAGCAGTAATCAGCATTCGCCTCACTACGGCCCCACTGCGGCGGAGCTTGCGGTTTCTGCGGATTGATTTTCCTTTCCTCGTCGCTGTCAGAGCCGCGCCGTGTCATCGGTGTCAATCCTCCATGAAGGGCCTTACAAGAGCGTCCCACTCCTCTTCGGATTGGCAGGTCTGCTGCAGCACTTCGCAAGTGCTTGGCGCGAAACCGTGAATTGGCAGATAGATGCCGAACTTCCCATAGTCCTTGTTCTCGTTGACGTCATAAAGAACTTTGTACGGGCCGGTGCCATACGTCGTCGTGATGATCGAGAAGCATTTGTTCAGTTTGGCGTTGTAATGATTTCTGAAGTTTGAAGTGATCCCGCCGAAGTTGTTCTTCCCGTTTTCAAAATCCGCCGCCGCCTGCTTGCTGCATTGAACCTGTAGCTTGTGCTGATCATCGGTCGAGACCGCATGTTTCTCCGAACACGCAACGAGCGAGAAGCAAAGGAACAGGGCCGGAAAGGTGACGGGGGTGCCTTTGTCCGGACTGTTCGACATGTTTTTCCCAATAGCGTCCCGCCGAGCGATATCAAACCACCGGTGGAAGGTTGAGGCTTTCCGTGCTCATCTGATCACGGCGCATGGCCTTGCGGATTGATTGTCGGCGAGCCTGTGCCGGCCTTCAAGCAGCCAGCGGGACGATGCTGTTTCGGCTTTGCGGCCTCGGAGCTTGCGCTGAAGTGCCCGGCTCGCCTCGCCGCAAATCAGCGCAGTAGCCAACCGACCACCGAGCGAACCCGCCTTCATGGCGGGTATTCTTTGTGCGTGCTGTTCGTCGCCGCCAACCTGCTCACTGGCACAGCGACGATGGCATCCGACGCGATCAGGCACGGTCGACGGCCGTCAAGGCGATTTGCCGTTTTTGGCGCGGAATTCGCGGGCCAGGGAGCGCGATGAAAGGGGGGGCATGAGACTTGGACTCAGATCGCTCAACGTGACGGTTGCTTGGCCCCCGCTTGTGCTGCTGACGGCTCCGTCAGCAATCGCAGCACCCGTCTTCTACGCCGACTGGAGTTGATGTCTCAGCGCCCTGGAACTTCGATCACTGACGTCCTCGATGGCCATACACAATAGGTCTCTCGCTCGGCTTGCGTCTGAGCACGCCAGGGATGAGTAACGTGCCGGGGCGGCTAAGAACCTCGACGAAAGCGCACCTGGCCGGGGCCGTGGCGGCGGCGGTCTATGTGGTGGCCTGGTGGTGGCTGCCCGATATTTCGCTGCAGGACGCCGACAAGGGTTACAACTTCGGCTGGCTCCTCCTCTGGCGCTTCGCGGGCCTGGCCGTGACTTACGCGACCGCTGTCGCGGCCGTTATCGCCGTCAGGAAGCTCACGAGGACGGGAGGGCGTCACCGAGACTATTGAAGCAGGCTCTGGGGATCCTGATCGTCTGCACGAGACGGGTGAGACTGCGATAAACCTTCACGCACTTCACGGTCGATTTCGATTTGATGGAGCAGGAGAGATGCTCCACGCAAATGGTCCGCTCAACTGACCCGATGACTTCTTCCATGGAACTGAGCCTGAGCGCGCGCGCCATCCTGGTGTTGGTTTCGTGCATTCCTCCACCGGCGCCCCCGGGGTCGCGCAGGAGGCGCCCGTCAACTCGCACGTAGAGCAGGTTTCGCCAGGCGCCTGGCCGGATCGCACGTTTCGCTGGTACTACAACCCGCAGAACGGACCTGCTTGGCTCAGCGCTCAAGAGGCCTGCGCGATGGTGCAAGAGGCGGCCAAGCGTTGGGAGGCGTGTGGAGTGCGGATGGTCTATGAAGGCGACATGGATCGTGCCCCGGGTGTGATGGATGGCCGCAACGTTATTGGTTGGAACCGCGACATGCCCAGCCAACTGCGCGGGATTACGCAAGGCCGGGCCAGGATCGGAACGTTCATTGAGCGAGACATCGCACTCCGGCCAGATCGAAAGGAGTTCGAGCCCTTTCCGCGGCTGCTCCGCAAGGTCATCGCGCATGAGTTTGGGGATGCCATCGGGCTGACCCACTCGACGCGCTGCGATGACGTGATGACACTGGCGGGCGATTGTCCTCGCCGGAACCCGGACACCCTGCCGTTGGCGCCAACGGCCAATGATCTGGCGCGTTGCCATGTGCTTTATCCCCCGATCGCAACTTCAGTCCAAAACGAGAAATCGCCGCGCGGATGCAGCCGATGCGATCAACGAGTACGACGGCGCACTTGCACCCGGAGGCTTGTGAGGGGGTCGCTCTCGCAAGCCGCGCCTGTGAAGGAATCTGGAGCACTTCGGCGCCCACGCTCCAATGCCGGTCAGAGTCATGCCGCGCGCCGAGCCCGAATTAGGGCAACATGTCGCGCGCAAACAAACGTGAGCGATCGCTCGACCCATTTGTCAGTGCATCGACTTGGGCGTCGAGTTCGGTGCGAGCTGCGCCTGCGCCAGCGTGCAAATGCCCGGCGCCGAGGGATCAGACAAGTCGAGCCGTATTGAGCGCGCATCAGGCACGTCGTGGAAAAGCAAACGGCCCCTCACGGGGCCGTTTGAGTTTCGATCGACTAACCGCTCATCAGGTTCCCACCGTCGACACGGTGTCACCTTTGAGGTTCGGGTAGCGCACGTGTTCGACCAGTTCCTGCGTCTCCTTGTCAGGCGCGGGGGTCAGCAGCGACACGACGATCATCAGCACCAGCGCCACCGGAAGGCCGAAGATGCCGGCCGAGATCGGCGTGATGCCGAACCAGATGTTGTCAGCCACGGGACTGGTGACGTTGAACACGCTGCGCAGCCATGGCTGCGTGGTGATCATGTAATACCACGTCACCGTTATGCCGCCGATCATGGACGTGACCGCACCCCACTTGGTCGCCCGCTTCCAGAACACGCCCGCCACCAGCGGCACGAAGAATGCCGCTGCTCCGAGCGAGAACGCCGCGGAAACCAGGAACAGGATGTCGGCCGGAGCCTGTGCCGAAACGGTCGCAGCGAGTATGGCCACCACCAGCAGCAGCACCTTGGACACGGTGATGCGCTTATGCGTCGACGCGTTGGGATCGATCATCTTGTAGTACAGGTCATGCGACAGCGCGTTGGCAATCGTCAGCAGCAGACCGTCGGCGGTTGACAGCGCCGCCGCCAGGCCACCCGCAGCAACGAGGCCCGAGATGACGTAGGGAAGGCCGGCGATCTCCGGCGTGGCCAGTACCACGATGTCCTGGCCGATCGCAATCTCGGCCAGTTGCACGATCCCATCCTTGTTGATGTCGGTGATCGACAGCAAGCGCGGATCGACTTTCTGCCAGGCCGCCACCCACGCCGGCAGATCGGCGAAACTCTTGCCGACAATCAGCGTGTAGATGTCAAACTTCACCAGTACCGCGAGCGATGGCGCGGTGAAGTACAGCAGGAAGATGAAGAACAGCGACCAGAACACCGACTGGCGCGCCTGCTTGACCGAAGGCGTGGTGTAGTAGCGCATCAGGATGTGCGGCAACGCTGCGGTACCAACCATCAGGCACAGGGTCAGCGCGAGGAAGTTCAGGCGCTTGGTATTGCGTTCCTTGTCACCGGCTTCACCCGTCTTGCTCGTGTAGAACGGTTCGCCGTGCGGCATCGGCGGCGCCGAACGCGCATTGTTCGTCGCGATCTGCCCGGTCCACGCCTTCTTGGCGTCGTCGGCCGTCTTCGGAAAATCGGCAAGCGATTTCTCGGCCGCCTTCTGCTCCGTCATCGGTGCATTTGCCGTGCGCAGATCTGCGACGCGCTTCTCGGCGGCTGCCTTGCCCTCTTCCCACGACTTTGGCAGCGCATCGACCCGCGCCTTGGCGTCCGTTGCCCGCTGCTTGAAGATTTCGCGGACCTCCTTCTCCTTGGCGTCGACGGTCAGCACCTTTTCACGCTCGGTGACCTTCGCCAGCACGGCCCCATACACGAACTGCGGCAGCGGCACGCCGGTGTGTTTCACCGCCAGCCACACCACCGGAATCATGTAAGCGATGATCAGGATGATGTACTGCGCCACCTGCGTCCACGTCACTGCGCGCATCCCACCCAGGAACGAGCAGACCAGGATACCGGCCAGACCCAGGAAAACGCCGACCGTGAATTCGACGCCCGTCATCCGTGAGGTGATCAGACCGACGCCGTAGATCTGTGCCACCACGTACACGAAAGAGCACATGATCGCGCCAATGACGCCAATGAAGCGCACCGTGTGGCCGCCGTAGCGCGCACCGAGAAAGTCCGGAATCGTGAACTGACCGAACTTGCGCAGGTACGGTGCGAGCAGGAACGCCACCAGGCAGTAGCCGCCGGTCCAGCCCATGATGAAGGCCAGCCCGTCAAAGCCCTGCAGGTAGAGGCCGCCGGCCATGCCGATGAACGAAGCCGCCGACATCCAGTCCGCGCCGGTGGCCATGCCATTGAAGAGCGCCGGCACGCGTCTGCCTGCAACGTAATACTCGGCCACGTCCGCGGTCCGGCTCATGATGCCGATGCCCGCGTACAGGCCGATGGTGGCGAAAAGGAACACGTAGCCGATCCACACCTTTGGCAGGCCCAGTTGCTCCAGGATCGCCAGTGCGATCAGGAACACGATGAAGCCACCCGTGTACCAGGTGTAGTACTTCTTCAACTGGTTAAAGAATGCTCGGTTCGAGCTGATCTGTGAGCTCATCAGTCGTCTCCTTCGTGCACGCCGTATTCTTCATCGAGCTGGCCCATCTTCTTCGCGTAGACCCAGATGATGATGATGTAGATGATCAGCGAACCCTGCGCCCCCATGTAGAACGACAGCGGCCACCCGAAGAAGTTGATCGTGGCCAGTTCGCGGGCGTAGTAGCCCATGACGAAGGTCACCACGAACCAGATGATGGTCAGGACCAGCGTCAGGTTCAGGTTCCTCCTCCAGTACTCCTTGTGCTTTTCGGTGAGTTGCATGTGTCCTCCTGGATACACGGTTCAGCAAGCCGTTGAAAAACCACTGCCCGGTTCGACTTGGCGCATCGGGTGCTGCGACGCCACTGCGATCCCCTTGCTGAGTCTTTCAACGGCCAGCCAGCAAAATTGCTCCTTCAGGTTGTCGATGAGATGGCCTCCTTTGGATTGGCTTGAGGGGTGGTTGAAAACTGAAGCGAACGTGGTGGTGTCGACTCCATATCGTGCTTGAGCGTGGCCGCATAACGCGGTTCGAATGACTTCAGATGTTCATAAGTGCGCCAGGCCTCACCACTTTCGCCAAGATGGTGATACGTCATGCCAAGCTGGTACCAACCATAGGGACTGAAGGGTTGCAACCTGGTGTTCTTCTTGAGCACGTCGATCGCCTCGCGCAGGCGATCAGTTCGAATCAGAACCAGCCCCAGGCCGTACCAGGCGCGATCGTGCGAGGGATTCAGGTGCGCCGCGCGGCCGAACGCGCGCTCGGCTTCAGCCAGTTCGTTGCGGGTTTCAAGCAGATAACCGAGGTTGAACCAGGCATCGGCATTGTCGACGTCGAAGTCCAGCAATTGCCGGAACTCGGCAATCGCGCCATCGACGTCACCCAGTTGCATCCTCAGGTTGCCGATCGTCGCGCGTGCGTCATGGTCACGCGGATTGATCTTCACCATCTGCTGATAGACATCCAGCGCACGGCGCGTGCGGCCGAACAGCAGGGCGACGTACGCCACAGCGGCGAGCCACATGCGCGAGAGAATGGCCATCATCGCTGCTGCCTCTGCACTTTTTCGCAGCCCGCCTGCCCCGGGTCCGCGTGGCACTGCCGATCGAGTTGGAACAGCACAACCAACCAGGCGAAGACCAGCACCAGAAAGGTCGCCAGCGGAATGTGCTGGTCGACGACCATCCGCGGCGTGACCAAGCGCACTGCCGAGACGAACGGCTTGGTCACCAGCGCCAGCAGTTGATAGACGAAATTGTCCTGCCGGCGTCCCCAGTTGAAGATGCCAACGATGAATCGAGCGAGCAGCGCGAGCGCCGCAATCTCGATGATCGCTTTCAATATCACCAGCAACAACGCCAAGCGTTGCTCCCCTTCTGTCTCGCTCCTGCGCCGGCATCGTCGCAAGCCGGCGCAGCTCGGTCTTATTTTGGCCCGCGGCGTCATCGCGCCGCGTTGTTCCGTGCGTGTGCTACTGACTGACTTTCAACTGCTCCAGAATCGCAGGGTTCTCCAGCGTTGAAACATCCTGCGTGATCGCCTCGCCTTTCGCGATCGAGCGCAGCAGTCGGCGCATGATCTTGCCGCTGCGCGTCTTGGGCAGGTTGTCGCCAAAGCGGATGTCCTTGGGTTTGGCAATCGGACCGATCTCCTTGCCGACCCAGTCGCGGAGATCCTTCGCAATCCTGTGCGCCTCGTCGCCGCTCGGCCGTACGCCTTTCAGCACGACGAATGCGCTGATCGCCTCTCCGGTCATGTCGTCCGGCCGGCCGACGACCGCCGCTTCGGCCACCAGCGGGTTGGACACCAGTGCGGACTCGATCTCCATCGTGCCCATGCGATGACCGGACACGTTCAGCACGTCGTCGATGCGACCGATGATCGTGAAATAGCCGGTCTCCTTGTCGCGGATCGAGCCATCACCCGCGAGATACAGCTTGCCGCCGAGCTCGTCCGGGTAATAGCTCTTCTTGTAGCGCTCGGGGTCACCCCAAATGGTGCGGATCATTGCCGGCCACGGGCGTTTCACCACCAGCAGGCCGCCCTGCCCGTTGGGAACATCGTTCCCCGTTTCGTCGACGATTGCGGCCATGATCCCCGGCAGCGGCAGCGTGCACGATCCCGGCACAAGGGGTGTAGCGCCGGGCAACGGCGTGATCATGTGGCCACCGGTTTCCGTCTGCCAGAACGTATCGACAATCGGGCAGCGGCCGCGGCCGACATTGTTGTGGTACCACATCCATGCTTCGGGGTTGATCGGTTCACCCACGGTGCCGAGGATGCGCAGGCTGGATAGGTCGTATTTGGTCGGATGCGTGGCCAGGTTGGTCTCGTTGGCCTTGATCAACGAACGGATTGCAGTCGGCGCGGTGTAGAAGACGGTCACCTTGTGATCCTGGATCATCTTCCAGAAGCGCCCAGCGTCGGGATATACCGGCACGCCCTCGAACATGATTTCGGTCGCTCCGGTGGCAAGCGGCCCATAGCAGACATAGGTGTGACCGGTGACCCAGCCCACGTCGGCGGTGCACCAGAAGACGTCCGTCGGCTTGATGTCGAACGTCCACTTCATCGTCAACGCCGCCCACAGCAGGTAGCCGCCGGTGGAGTGCTGGACACCTTTCGGTTTTCCGGTCGACCCCGATGTGTACAGGATGAACAGCGGGTGCTCGGCATTGACCCAGACTGGCTCGCATGTGGCGGGCTGACCCGCCATCACGTCGTGCATCCAGACATCGCGGCCCTCGGTCCAGGCCACCTTGCCGCCTGTGCGCTTGTAGACGATGACCGTGCGCACGGCCTCGCAACCGCCAAGCGAAAAGGCTTCGTCGATTGCGGGCTTAAGCGGGATCGCCTTGCCGCCGCGCATCTGCTCGTCGGCGGCGATCACCAGCGTGGCGCCGGCATCGACGATGCGCTCCTGCACGCTCTTGGCCGAGAAACCGCCGAAAACCACCGAGTGTGTGATGCCCAGTCGCGCGCAAGCCTGCATCGCGATCACAACTTCGATCGACATCGGCATGTAGATGATCGCGCGCTCGCCCTTCTTGAAGCCGCGCGCCTTGATGCCGTTCGCGAGCTGGCACACCTTGGCGTGCAGTTCGCGATACGTGATCTTCGTGACCTTGCCATCGTCGGCCTCGAAGATGATCGCAACCTTGTCGGCGTTGCCGTTGGCGAGATTGCGGTCAAGGCAGTTGTAGGACGCGTTCAGTTCGCCGTCGGCGAACCACTTGTAGAACGGCGCCTTCGATTCGTCCAGCACCTGTGTAAAAGGTTTTTGCCACAACACGTGCTCCCTGGCCAGGCGCCCCCAGAAGCCGGAGAAGTCGCGCTCCGCCTCGGCGCACAACGCGCGGTACGCATCCATGCCGGAGACGGCCGCATTCCTGACCATCTCATCACTTGGTTTGAAAACCCGCCTCTCGTTCAGGGCCGACTCGATGTTCCCCATGGCTCGCCTCTTCTCGTCTTCTCTTGTGATCAAACTCTCGCGTGTGCGGACGCTATGAACCCGCGCTTACGTCAACCTTACGGAATCCGTAAGGCTTGACGCAGCGCAAGCAATCGCGGCGCGCACTCCCTCTCTCGCGTGACGCAGGATTGATGCGGCGCGACAGAGGTCGCGGGTTTTCCCCGCGGTGTGCAGGGGCAAGTTGCGGACAGCAGAGCCTGCAGGCTCTGCGCACCGTTGGATTCGCCAAGATGTGAACGGCTCCGATGCGGAGTCGCTTCCTTGTGAATTGCGGACGTACGCTGCACCGAGGTGGGATTGCTCGCATCTCGCCTTTGGGCGATCTGCTCATCCCTGCGCTTTGCTTCGGGACCGCCCTGCGGGCGTCCTTCGCAAACGTCCACCGGACGTTCGCTCGCCGAACCCGGGTGGCCTCGTTCAGCCACCCCTTCCGCCAAACGCAAACGGCCCCGATGGGGCCGTTCCGTCTGGCGGAGGACGCAGTCCAGAGCGAACCCGTCTCAGGCAGAAGTTCGCTGAAACAGGAAAATATGCAGGGAAATTGCACAGATTTCGGCCTCGCTCAGAGCGGCTGACCCGCATAAACGCGCGTGGCCAAAGCGTGTTGGGCAGAGATGCCCTTCTGGATGGCGCGCCGAACAGGGAACCTTGCAGCGAACGAGCAGGGAAAACGATAGGGTTCCCAGCGAGATCAACTGCAATGAGTTCCAGGAATGATTGGCTCGAAAAGGCCGACGCAGGTCAAACGGTAGAACGCATCCGCGGGTTGATCCAGGCTCCCTGGTCGCGAAGTGTGCGGCGAATGAACGACGCGAAACCCGCGGACTCTGCGTTGGCGTGCTCGTGCGCAGCTACTGTTTGCCCTGATTGATGGCAATGGGCGTATAGCGGCTCGACTGCAGCGAGTACTTCGCGAGCAATTTGTCGTAGGCGCCATTCTTTTGCAGCCGCTCCAGCGCGCCCTTGATGGCGTCGCGCAGTTGAGGTTCGGTCTTGGCCACCGGAATGCCGACGATGCTCTCGGTGAACGGCTCGCCGACGATCACGAAGGTGTTGGGCTCCTGACTCTGGAAGTACGGCAGGGTCTCATTGCCCTGCACACCGGCATCAATTCGCCCGGATTTCAGCTGCGTTCGCGCGTCGACGGATCCCTCCGTGCCGACCACGTTGATTGACGGCTTCCCCTTCGCGACGCAGTTCGCCTGGCTCCACTCCTCGATCTGCTTGGGCCAATTCGTGCTGCGACTGGCGCCGACCTTCCTGCCGCACAAGTCGGCCTGGGTCTTGATACCGGTCGCGGAACCCGTGTAGTACTGCGCGCCGCTCTTGAAGTAGTCGACGAAGTCGACGTTGTCGCGGCGAGCCGGCAAGTCACTGATGCCGATCATCGCCATGTCCACCCGCCCGGTCGCGATCGAACTGAAGACCTGCGCGAACGCCGTTTCCTGCCACTCGATCTTGACCCCGAGCTCCTTGCCGATCGCCTCGCCCAGCTCGATGTCGAACCCGAGCAGCTGATTGGAGGTCGGATCGCGATACACGATCGGTGGATAGTTCGGCTGCATCGCGACCACCAGCTTGCCCGCCTTCTTGACGCGATCGGGCAAGTCCTGCGCTGCGACACTGGCGCTCGCGCAGGCCGCCAGCACAAATGCAAGTATCCGGGTGAACTTCATGACTCCTCCTGGCAGTTAACAATGGAACGCTACTTGAGTACCGCAGCCACAAACTCGCGCGTCCGTGCATGCCGCGGCTGCTGAAGAACCTGTGCCGGCGAACCGGCTTCGACGATGCGGCCACGATCCATAAAGACGACATGGTCCGCCACTTCGCGCGCGAAACCCAGTTCATGCGTGACCACGATCATCGTCATGCCGGAACGAGCCAGATCGCGCATCACGGCCAGCACTTCGCCCACCAGTTCCGGATCGAGCGCCGACGTGGGTTCGTCGAACAGCATCACCTTCGGTTGCATCGCCAGCGCGCGCGCGATGGCCACACGCTGTTGCTGGCCGCCGGACAGTTCACGCGGATAGGCATCGCGCTTGTCGGCGAGTCCGACTCGCACCAGCAGCGCCTCCGCTTCGCTCCTCACCTGCGCCCGGTCGCGCTTCAGCACGGCGATCGGACCCTCGATCACATTGCCGAGCGCAGTCAGATGTGCAAACAGATTGAAGCGCTGGAACACCATGCCGCTGGCAAGGCGCTGGCGCGAAATGTCGGCATCGTCGAGTTCGTGCAGGGCGTTGCCGACGCGACGGTATCCCGCCAGTTGACCATCGACCCAGATCGCGCCGCGGTCCGCCCGTTCGAGCTGGTTGATGCAGCGTAGCAGGGTGCTCTTGCCTGAGCCGGACGGACCGATGATGCACAGCACCTGGCCACGTTCGGCGGTCAGATCGACCCCATCGAGCGCTTTCAATGCGCCGAAGGATTTGTGCACCTGACGCGCAGCGATCATCATGCGCCACGCTCGTTCTGCACGCCGGCTCGATCGTCGACAACACGCGCCACGCTGCCGCGAGCGAAACGTCGCTCAAGAAAGTACTGCCCGATCGACAGCAGCGTCACCACCAGCAGATACCACACGGCGGCGACGATCAGCAACTCGATCACCTTGGCATTGGCGTAGTACACGGTCTGCGCCGCACGCAGAACCTCGGAAAACTGGATCACGCTGGCGATCGAGGTGAGCTTCACCATGCTGATGAACTCGTTGCCCACCGGCGGGATGATCACACGCATGGCCTGTGGCAATACGATTCGTCGCAGCGTGGTCAGGCGCGTCATGCCGATCGACTTGGCCGCCTCCACCTGGCCCATGTCGACCGACAGGATGCCGCCACGCACGACCTCGGCGGTATAGGCGCCCTGGTTGATGCCGAGCCCCAGCAGAGTGGCGACAAAGGGCGTGATCAGGTCGACGGTGCGCATGTCGAGCACTCCCGGGATACCGAGCCTGGGAAACACCAGCGCCAGATTGAACCAGAGTAGCAATTGCAGCAGCAGCGGCGTGCCACGGAAGAACCAGATATAGAACCAGGCCGCGCCCTTCAGTACCGGGTTGGGCGACATGTACATGACGGCGAACGTCACACCGAGGACGATGCCAAGCGCCATCGCGCAAAAGGTCATCACGACGGTGTTCGCGAGCCCCGCCAGGATCGCCTGGGCGGTCATGAACTGGCCGACCACCTTCCACTCGATCTGCCCCTTGGCAAATGCCTGCACGATGAAGGCGGCGATCAGCAGCAGCACGGCCGCCGCCAGCCAGCGGCCGAAGTAGCGGCGCGGAACGACGCGCAGGTCTGCCACCGATTCGTCGATCGGCGTGGCCGGCACGTTCATCGATGTGGCTCTGCGATCGGCGCGAGCGGGTCAGCCGCCGCCCACGCGCTGTAGTTCTGCAGGCGCTTGCGCAACCGCTCGAGCTGCGCCTGCACCGCTGCCGGGGCCGTTCCGTTGTATCCGCAGCGCGCGGCGACCGCAGCCTGCGGCGTCAATACCGCCAGCACCTCGCTGGAAAGCTGCGGATCGACCGCGCGCAGATCCTCGTCCGTCAGCGCCTCGAAGCCGATGCCACGGTCTTCGCAATGCCGCACCAGTGCGCCGGTGATCTCGTGCGCGCGGGCAAACGGCACGCCGCGGCGCGCCAACCAGTCGGCCACTTCCGTCGCGAGCGTGTAGCTCTGTGTGCTGTCGCGCATCACCACGTCGGACTTCACGTGCATCGTCCGCACCAGACCCGCCATGGCGGGCAGCACGACGGCGAGCGAATCGATGGCATCGAACGCGAAGTGCTTGTCTTCGCTCAGGTCGCGGTTGTAGGCGAACGGCAGGCCCTTGAGCATCACCAGCAGGCCGTTCAGATCGCTGATCAGCCGGGCGCTGCGGCCGCGCGTGAGCTCGGCGATGTCCGGGTTCTTCTTCTGCGGCATGATCGAACTGCCGGTGGCGAACGCATCGTCCAGCTCGATCCAGCCGAACTGCCGCGACGACCACAGCACGATTTCTTCCGCCAGCCGGGCCAGGTCGACACCGAGCATTGCGCAGACGAACAGGAACTCTGCGACGTGATCACGGCTCGCCACCGCGTCGATCGAGTTCTCCGCCGCGTTGTCATAGCCCAGCTCACGCGCAGCGACTTCCGGCTGCACCGCGATGGCCGAGCCCGCGAGCGCCGCGGCGCCAAGCGGTGAGACGCGGCTGCGCCGGTCCCAGTCGACCAGTCGCGAAAGATCGCGCGCCAGCGCCTGCGCATGGGCGAGTAATTGATGCGCAAAGGTGATCGGCTGCGCCGGTTGCAGGTGAGTGAGTCCTGGCGCCAGCGTGTCCTGGTTGGCCTGGGCCTGCGCCAGCAGAGCGTCGATCATGCTGAGCGTGCGCGACGCGAGGGTGCGCGCTTCGCCCAGCAGATACAGGCGAAGATCATTTGCAGCCTGGTCGTTGCGCGAGCGACCGGCGCGCAGTTTGCCGCCCAGTGCACCCAGCCGTTCGGTCAGCACGCGCTCGATGAACGTGTGGACGTCTTCGTCGCCTGGCACGGGTTGCAGGCTGCCGGCCGCATGCTCGGTGCGCAGTTGCGACAGCGCGGCGATCAGGGTTTCGCACTCCTGCGCCGTCAGCACGCCGGCGCGCTGCAGTTCGCGAGCGTGTGCCTGGGAGGACAGCAGGTCGACCTTGGCGAGACGGAAATAGCGTGGGTCGGCGCGCGACAGCGCCATCAGGTCCGCATGAGGCGCGGCGCGAAACCGCGCGCCCCACAGGAGCGACTCGCTCATCGTGCGCTCCCGCCGCGCTCGCGCGCGTTGAACGCAACCAGGCACAGTTCCTCGAAGAGCATCTGCGCCCCCAGGTGCGCTGTGTTGGTGTTGGCGTCGTACTGAGGTGCCACTTCGACCACATCGCCCCCGACGATCTCAAGTCCCGCCATCCCGCGCACGATGGCCAGCGCTTCTCTCGGGGTCAACCCGCCGATCTCCGGCGTACCGGTCCCGGGCGCGAATGCCGGATCGATGCCATCGACGTCGAAACTCACATACATCGGCCCGCTGCCGATCACCTCGCGCGCGCGCGCAATCACGGCGTCGATCCCCATCTTTTCTACATCCTCGACATGCAGCACGGTCATGCCGCTTTCGTACGAGAACTCCCACAGGTATTCGGCCCCACCCCGGATGCCGATCTGGATCGTGCGCTGCGGGTCGAGCACGCCGTCAAGCACCGCCTGGCGAAACGGCCCGCCGTGATGGAACTTCGCGCCCTCGAACTCGCCGGCCGTATCGCAATGCGCGTCGATGTGCAAAAGGCCCAGCGGACGGTCGCGACCCAGCGCCCCCAGTATCGGCAATGTGACCGAGTGATCGCCGCCGACAGCAAGCGGAATGATCGATCGTGCGCGCAGTTGAGCGAAATACGCTTCGATATCGGCGTGGCATTTTGCGAGGTCGAAACGGCTCGACATTGGCACATCGCCGATGTCGGCGCAGCGCAGATGGCGCATCGGCGCAATCCGCAGGGCGTGTTCGTACGGTCCGATGCGCTCGACCGCGCGCACGGCACGCGGCCCGAAGCGCGCACCGCTGCGGTTGGTCACGCCAAGGTCCATCGGTACGCCAAGCAGCGCCACGTCCAGCGCGTTCTCGGCGCCGCCCAGGAAGTCCGGCGCGTACGGTGCGCCCAGCAGTGTCGCGACACCGGCAAAGGGCCAGCGCCGCGCATCCGGCTTGTCGAATGCCAGCGCGGCGGTCGCCGCGAAATCCGCGTCGTAGATGTCGCCACCCTTCGCCTCGCCATAGCGCGAACGCAAGCGCGCCAGCAGTTCCTTGTCCATGGAGATCGAGTCGGAGGACGGGTTCGTATCGCGGCCGCGAGATGTGTGCGATTCCGGCCGAGGCGAAAGACTATCACCGCCGGTCCGACCTCCCAGTGAATCCATCCCCGGCAGACGTTTGGCGGCCAAACACGCTGCACGGCGGTCCCGGCGCATGCGAAGGCAGGTTGTTCCCGAGCTGGAGCGCCGGCCTGTCTTCACGGTGGCGGCGAGGCATGCAGGCATCAATTCGAACGACGGGGTAACTGTCGTTCTGCCGTCTTCATGACGGCATTCAACCAACCCTTTGCGGGGAGCACGCCCCGTCGGGGGGTGTGGCTCGTCCGCTTATTGTGGAAATGAGTCATGAAAAGCGTGCAAGTCGCCATTGAATCGCTGCGTCGCTCGAGTCAACGGAGCGCGTTTGCTTCGCTGCAGAACGATCGCGAGCATGCTGTTACTCTTATTGTTGCGCTCGAATCGCGCGTCGCAGAGCATCGAGGCGAATTGCACGCGCTTGAAGTGCAACTGGACCAGGCGCGAGAGATGGTCGAATCGATCGATCAGAAACTGACGGCAGCACGGCTGACATTGCACCCCACAATCGAACTGGCACTGCGTCCGTTCATTCAGCCGCTGCGTAACACCGCCTGACACGCAAGCTTTCAAGAAAAGTTGGTTTCAAGAGTCCTGTGTGCCCGCTGTATGCGCGGGCACACACATCGCCTGAGCACCGATGCAATGAATCAGATAGATCGCCATATCCCGCTCCTGCGTTGCCTGATCTGAACGACAAGACGCTGAAGGCGTCAAGGGCGAACTGGCCGGCAGCCGACTACCGGCATCTCCCACCCTCTCTCATCAATTTCCTGCACTCCCACGGCGCCATCGGGTCCGTGAATCCCCACAGGCGATCTCAGCCCGCCGCTCCGCGATCGCGGCCTGCACGCCGACATCTTTCAACAGCCGGGGTCCGGCGGAGTAAGCGGTCCTTGCCGAGAACCCGGCTGCACGCACCGCCCTGGTCGCATTGCCGTCGACCAAGGACTCGGCGACGAACCGATCGCGCTTGGGGGAAACCCGGGCAGTATCCATGCGAGCACTTAGCCAACGAAAGAGTGCTTTAGATGCAGTTCATGTCAGATAGGTCCGCGACACCCAGTCGGCAAAGTTGGGCATATCGGTCTAAAACTTGACTTTATTTATCGGACATTCGGCTCCATCATTCGTTTGTGCGACGCAGCAATCCCTGCTTCGCACGAGACTCAACGGAGGTCGTTATGCAGCACTGGGTATCGGTAATTGTTGGTAGAGCAGATTTAGGCGCGCCAAGCGCTTTCAGCTACTCGAAGCCTGAAACCGAGGAATCCGACGCGGCCGTCAAGAACGACCGGGGCGCCCTGTCCCAGCGCCTGGGCGAAGCGCTGCGGGGGTTCTTCCCCCAACTGGCGAGCTGGTACGAGACCAGCACCGGCCGCGCGCGCCGACGCGAGATCGAGGCTTTTCTGTCACACGCCACGGATATCGCGGATCTGGAACGACGCATTCTCGAGCTGCAACGCCGCCGCAACCTGTCTCACTATTCCTGAGCCCGCCCGCGGCCCCCGTAGCTGCGCCGCACCTGGCGACCCCGAAACGGAAGTGCGTGTCCGGACCTGTCTCAGTGTGCGGAAGCCGGTTCGCGGTGCTCGGGGCCCAGAACAGAGAACGTAGGCGCTTTGCGCCCTTGCCTACGGCTCTCTCTTGCCCCGCGCCTCGGCGAGGCATACGATTCAGTTGCTTCCTTGCACGCTGTCACCGAACCCGGGTGATCGATCCGACTACGCGATGGCGCGGAAGCATCCAAATGCACAGCATCCGTGCTGCGCGCCGCGAAAAGCGGAATCAAAGACCCGTCGAGTCGAGAGGCCCTGCGGGTCTTTTTCATTGCATGACTCCCGCAACGCGGAGATCGCGGAATCGAGGAGCCTGGAGCCCTCTCCTGAGCGGACCGAGGGGCGCGGATTAGGTTGCAGGCAATTCCCCGACGACGCGTCGGGCCCCCGCCGCGGTCAGCTCGGATGCGTCGCCTTCTTCCGATATACCGTCCTCAAATGACCGCCGCCGTCGGGTTCCTCGATGACCTCGAACAGATCGGAGGTGACGAGCAACCTCTTTAGCGAGGCAGAGCCGAAACGCTCCTTGGCGCTCGCCATCTCGTCCGGTGCAATGCGGGCCACCAGATGTCCGGCTCGGGCCAGGTCGGTCCAGCCGTCCGGACGCGAGGATGTCGCGGCGATCTGCTCCAGTAGCTCGATGATCCGACTGCCCCGCAGGAACGCCAGATCGAACTCTCGCCGAAGGTCGCCGTGCAGGATGGATTCGCCGACGTCCTTTCGATGCTGCTGGACCTGCTCGAGCAGTGCTTTGCCGTGTTCGAGCACCGGCAACGCGCGTGCCCGCTGCTCCGGGCGAACACCTCAGACACTGGGTCGAGCGCATCACCGTGGGCATCGACCTAATCACGATTCGCGTACGGATGCCGTCCGGCCCGAGCGATCAGGACGCCGCCTCCATCGAAGTGCCCATGCAACTGAAGCGCTGCGGCCCGGCGGTGCGGCTTATCGTGAATGCACCGGGCACCCCGCGCCGATCAGCGCCGGACGCCAAGCTGGTGGCGCTGCTCACGAAAGCCCATGACTGGTTCGGTCGCCTCACCTCGGGGCGCGACGACAGCATCGCCACGATCGCCCGTGCTGAAGGACTCACCGGATCGTACGTGACGCGCGTGGTCCAGCTGGCATTCCTGGCGCCCGATATCGTGGAGCGCATCGCGCGCGGCCATCAGCCGCCGACGCTGAACGCCGAACGGCTGAGCCGGCAGGTTCCACTGCCGATGGACTGGACTGTCCAGCGCGCCAAGTTCGGCTTCGACCGCTGACGCGGATCTCCCGAGGTAATCCCACAGGCGTCCTTGCCGGGCGTGACGGCACCCCGCCTCGTCGTGGCGCGCCGCACATTCGCACCGGCAAATCCGTGCTTTGAGAAAGTTGGCCCGACAACGGGGAAAAAGACGACTGTCCCCGTCTCAGAGAGTGACGTGCTCCGTGAAAGCCCGCGGCCCGCAGGGCCTGGACAAGAAAAAGCCCACGACGCGCGCGGGCCCTGACTTGCTGGCGGAAGGGGTGGGATTCGAACCCACGGTTGGGCAATGCCCAACACCGGATTTCGAATCCGGCGCATTCGACCACTCTGCCACCCTTCCTGCATTTCCCTTACGAAGGTCGAATTCGCGAGGGCGCGAATTGTATCTCAGGGGGTCAGTCGATCGAGGCCGTCCATGAACGGTCGCAAGGCCTCGGGCACAACGACACTGCCGTCGGCCTGCTGATAGTTCTCCAGCACCGCAACCAGCGTGCGTCCGACCGCCAGGCCGGATCCGTTGAGCGTGTGAACAAGCTCGGTTTTGCCCTGCGCGTTCTTGAAGCGCGCTTGCATACGTCGCGCCTGGAATGCTTCACAGTTGGAGCACGAAGAGATTTCCCGATAGGTGTTCTGCGCCGGCAGCCACACTTCAAGGTCGTAGGTCTTGGCAGCGCAAAAGCCCATGTCGCCCGTGCACAACAGCACCACGCGATACGGCAGGCCGAGCTTCTGCAGTATCGCTTCCGCATGGCCGACCATCTGCTCGAGCGCATCGAATGATCTTTCCGGATGCGTGATCTGCACCATCTCGACCTTGTCGAACTGATGCTGGCGAATCATGCCGCGCGTGTCCTTGCCGTAGCTGCCCGCCTCGGAACGGAAACACGGCGTGTGTGCGGTGAGCTTCAGCGGCAGGTCGGACTCCTTGAGAATCTCGCCGCGTACGAGATTCGTCATCGACACTTCCGAGGTCGGGATCAGGTACAGCACCTCACCCTCGCCTTCCTGACCACCCTTCTTTGCGGCAAACAGGTCCTGCTCGAATTTGGGCAATTGACCGGTGCCGATCAGCGTCTCGGTGTTGACGATGTAAGGCGTGTAGCACTCGGTATAGCCGTGCTCCCGCGTCTGCACCGCAAGCATGAACTGCGCGAGTGCGCGATGCAGCCGCGCAACCGGCCCCTTCATCACTGCAAAGCGCGCGCCCGAGAGCTTTGCACCCGCATCGAAGTCGAGTCCGAGCGCCGCACCGACGTCGACGTGATCACGCACAGCGAAATCGAACGCACGCGGCGTGCCCCAGCGTCGCACTTCGACGTTGTCGTCGGAGGACTTGCCGGTCGGCACCGACGCATGCGGCACGTTGGGCACATCCAGCAGCATCGTGTGAAGCCTGGACTGGATCAGCGCCAGTTCGCCTTCGAGTTTCTTCACTTGATCCGGAATGGACGCAACTTCGGCCATCACCGCCGACGCGTCTTCGCCCTTGCTCTTGAGTTGCCCGACCTGTTTCGAAAGCGCATTACGCCTGGCCTGCAGCTGCTCGGTTGCGATTTGAAGCTGTTTGCGTTCGGCTTCCAGTGCATTGAAGCCGGAGACATCGAGCTCGTATGGCCGCGCTCGCAGGCGCGCGGCGACCGCATCGATGTCCTTGCGTAACGTATTGATGTCAAGCATGGTGATTCCTGTGTCGGCCTGCAAAGGGCAGGCCGCAGATGATCATGTCGATGGAGATTCGGGAATCGGCCGGCGGCAGCGCGACGGCGATCACGTCAGGCGCAGCGACGACTTCGTGCCGAGCACTGGGCGGGTGAAGGAGGAATCAATTGATGCATGGCGCGATTTTCGTCGCTCTGCGCCGCGGACGCAAGCGAGTGCCAGGCGGCATTCAGGCTTTGTTTCGGCGTGCCGCTGACCGCGCCGCCTGGTTCAACCGCCGCAGCTCTTCCATGCGCTCACGGATGCGCGCTTCAAGTCCGCGCTCGGTCGGCTCGTACCAGTTGGGCGCGGTCATTCCGTCCGGCAGGTACTGCTCACCGGCTGCGAGCGCGCCCTCTTCCTCATGCGCATAGCGATAACCTTCGCCATAGCCGAGGTCCTTCATCGACCGCGTAGGCGCGTTGCGCAGCCGTAGTGGCACGGGCCGCGAACTGTCGTCCTTCACGAACGCGCGCGCGGCGCCAAATGCGGTGTAAATCGCGTTCGATTTCGCCGCCACCGCGAGATAGACGATCGCCTCGGCCAGCGCGAGTTCCCCTTCGGGCGAGCCAAGGCGCTCGTAAGCCTCGGCAGCGTCGAGCGCAATCCGCAGCGCGCGCGGATCGGCCAGCCCGATGTCTTCGGTCGCCATCCGGATCGCGCGCCGCGCGATGTAGCGCGGATCCACGCCGCCGTCGAGCATCCGCGTCATCCAGTACAGCGCCGCATCGACATCGGAACCGCGCACGGCCTTGTGCAGCGCTGAAATCTGGTCGTAGAAGTTCTCGCCCCCCTTGTCGAAACGGCGCAGGGTCGCGGGCAGCGTGGCGCGCAGGAACTCCATATCGATTCCTGCTCGTGCCTGCTCGCGTGCGCTGGTGGCCGCAATTTCCAGCGCGTTCAGCAGCCGCCGTGCATCGCCGTCGGCGAGCGCGATCAGCACGCGGCGCGCGTCCTGGTCGACCGACAGGCCCGGCAGATGATCCGTCAGCGCACGCTCGACCAGTTGTTCGAGATCCGCTTCGCCGAGCGGCTCCAGCACGTACACCGCCGCGCGCGACAGCAGCGCACCGACCACCTCGAACGACGGATTCTCCGTCGTCGCGCCGACGAACACGAACAGCCCGGATTCGACATGCGGCAGGAACGCGTCCTGCTGCGCCTTGTTGAAGCGATGCACTTCATCGACGAACACGACGGTCGGCTTGCCGGTCTGCGCGCGCGTGACCTGCGCGCGCTCAACCGCGTCGCGAATGTCCTTCACGCCGCCGAGCACGGCCGAGATCGCGATGAAGCCGAGCCCGAACGCGTTCGCCATCAACCGCGCCAGCGTGGTCTTGCCGGTCCCTGGCGGGCCCCAAAGGATCATCGAATGCGGCTTGCCGGACTCGAACGCCACGCGCAGCGGCTTGCCCGGGCCAAGCAGATGTGCCTGCCCGATCACCTGATCGAGCGCGCGCGGACGCATCCGCTCGGCAAGCGGCGCATCGGCGGGCGCGGAACCAAACAGATCAGTCATCCGAACATCATGGGTAACAACCACCGCGGGCATTCAGGCTAGCATCCGCCCGCCGGCCGCGCAGCCGCGCAGCCGCGTCGCCGCCATCACCACAACTCCACCGTTGGAGATCAGGAATGAAACCGTTGTTCGCCATGCTGAGCCTCGCGCTTGCCGCGGGGGCGTCTGCACAAAGTGACCCGCTGGCCAGTGCCCTCGCAGAAGCCGGCGCAGTCAAAACCGAATCGGGGCTCGTCTTTCGATCGCTGAAGGATGGCAGTGGCGCGAGCCCAAAGGACACGGACACGGTCCGCGTGCACTATCGCGGCACGTTCCCGGGTGGCAAGGAGTTCGACAGTTCGTACGCCCGCAAGGAGCCGACCGAGTTTCCCTTGAACCGCGTGATCAAGTGCTGGACCGAGGGCGTGCAGAGGATGAAAGTCGGCGGCCGTGCCAAACTGACCTGCCCGCCATCCATCGCCTACGGCGAGCGCGGCGCCGGCGGCGTGATCCCTCCGAACGCGACACTGCAGTTCGAGATCGAATTGCTCGCGATCGTGAGCAAATAGCGGTCGGCTCACCGTGGCAGACACCTCCAGCGGCTCGCTGCGCGCAATCCTGTTTGCGCTCGGCGCCAACACCGGCATTGCGATCACCAAGTTCGGCGCCGCGTTCTACACCGGCTCCGGCGCGATGCTGGCGGAGGCGATTCACTCGGTCGCCGACTGCGCAAACCAGCTGTTGCTGCTGGTCGGCATGCGCCAGGCGCGCCGGCCCGAGTCGGCAGAGCATCCGCTGGGCCATCATCGCGTTGTCTACTACTGGTCGATGATGGTGGCGCTGCTGCTATTCCTCGTCGGCGGCGCGTTTTCCGTCTATGAAGGCGTCGAGCGCCTGCTGCATCCAGAACCGCTGAAGAACGCGCCGATCGCGCTGCTGGTGCTTGGACTTGCGATGGCGCTGGAGGCCGTGTCCCTGTGGGGCGCGCTGCGCGAAATCCGCAAGGTGCAGGGCGCACGCACATTCTGGCGTTGGTTCCGCGAAACGCGCCATTCCGAGCTCATGGTTGTTGCGGGCGAAGACATTGCGGCGCTGCTCGGCCTCGTGTTTGCGTTCATCGCGATTGCCGCGGCGATGATGACCGGCAATCCGGTGCTTGACGCGCTTGGATCTATTGCCATCGGCGTGCTGCTGATGGTCGTCGCGGTCGCGGTGCTGCTCGAAATCAAGGCGATGATCATTGGTGAATCCGCCGAACCCGCGGTGCGCGTGGCGATTCGCGCGCACATCGCGGCGCGGCCCGAAGTGCGGCGCGTGATCAACCTGATCACGCTCCAATGGGGCGAAAAGCTCATCGTCGCCGTGCAGGCCGAGATGCACGACCCCGGGTCGGCATCGGCGCTGATCGCGGCCGTCAATGACGTCGAGGCATCGATCCAGCGCGCCTTTCCGCAGGCACGCTGGGTGTTCTTCGAGCCGGACGTGCGCCGGCAGCCGTGAGGCAGCCACGTTCAGCGGGCTTGCTGCGCCGCCGATGCCGCCCGCGGTCGTCAGGGATTACGATAGTGGGCGACGATCGCGATCAAACGAACAACAAACAAGTCCGGTGGAGCGCATGCCCGAGTTCGTCTACCTGCTGATCAACTACCCCGCCCTGATCGCGGTCCCGATCATTTTTTTCGGATCGCTCGCGCTATGGAGCCATTCGCGCACCGCATGGGTGGCAACGGCCGCCTGGGTGGCATACCTTGTTTACGAACTCGGCATGAATGCCGGCCTGTTCTGCAGCGGCGACGGCTGCATCAAGCGATCTGAACTTTACGTCGTTTACCCGATCCTGACGTTCGCGTCGCTGGTGGCGCTGGTTCAGGTCTATGTTCACGTCCGCGACAAGCGCCGCCGGGAGCGGCCGCCAACGATCCGCGGCTGAGGCATCTCGCGTCGCGATCAGCGATCCTCGAGCACGTCCGCGCCCTTGGGCGCCACAAACCGAAACAGGTCCGAATCGAGCTTGGGGTTGCGTTCGAAGCTCTTGAACGCAAGTACCGTGTTCTGGCCGAAGCTGTCCGCGATCTGCATTGTTTCGGGCACGCCACCCTTGAAGCCGATGCGAATTGAATCGAATTGCGAATCGCGCGTGCGCGGCCGCGCCACGATCCACGCCAGTCCGTCGCGCTCGCCGTCATCGCGCACCTCGAAGTCACGCTCGAACTCGTTGGTGCCGAACAGGATCGACGCCGGACTCGCCGGCAGTGCCGCACCGAGCTTCTTGACTGTCACCTGGTTGAGGTCGCGGTCGTACACATAGAGCTTCTGGCCATCAGCGACGATGGTCTGCTCATACGGCTTTTCGTAGGTCCAGCGGAAACGGCCCGGTCGCTCAAATTCAAAGCGTCCCGATGAGGCGACCGGCGGCTTCTTGCCCGCCGTCACGCGCTGGCTGAATTCGCCGCGAGCGGTCTTCGTGTCGGCGAGAAAGCTGCGCAACTGATCGACCGCGCCGGCGTGCGCGGCATTGGCGACAACGGCACAGATCGCAGCCAGCAACGACCCAATCAACCTGCTCTGCATGCGCGTCAACTACGGCTCCCGGTGTGGCACCAGGATCTCGCGATTGCCGTTCGGTTGCATCGCGGAGACGAGCCCGGCCTTTTCCATGTCCTCCAGCAGGCGCGCCGCGCGGTTGTAGCCGATGCGCAGATGCCGCTGCACCAGCGATATCGATGCGCGCCGGTTCTTCAGCACGATCTCGACCGCCTGGTCATATAACGGATCGGCCTCTCCTCCGGGTTGACCTTCGCCCTCCGTTCCCGGTAGCGGCGCCTCCGGCGCATCGAGCACACCTTCGATGTACTGCGGCGCGCCGCGGGATTTCAGCACCTGGACGACCCGATTCACCTCGGCATCTGACACGAACGCGCCATGCACGCGCACCGGGAACCCGGTGCCGCCCGCCAGATAAAGCATGTCGCCCTGTCCGAGCAGTGTCTCCGCGCCCATCTGGTCGAGAATGGTGCGCGAATCAACGCGGCTGGCGACCTGATACGCAATGCGCGAGGCGATGTTGGCCTTGATCAGCCCAGTGATCACATCGACCGATGGCCGCTGCGTCGCCAGGAGGAGGTGAATGCCGGCCGCGCGCGCTTTCTGCGCGAGCCGGATGATCGGTTCCTCGACCTTCTTGCCGATCACCAGCATCAGGTCCGCGAGCTCGTCGATCACCAGGACGATGATCGGCAGCGTATCGAGCGGCTCGGGTGCGTCAGGGGTCAACGTGAACGGATTGGGGATCGTCTCATTCTTCGCACGCGCCTCGGTGATCTTCTGGTTGTACGTCGTGAGCCCGCGCACGCCGACCTTGCTCATCACGCGGTAGCGGCGATCCATCTCGGCCACGCACCAGTTCAACGCGTGCGCCGCTTCGCGCATGTCGGTGACGACCGGCGCCAAGAGATGCGGGATGCCCTCGTAGACCGACAATTCGAGCATCTTCGGGTCGACCAGCAGCAGGCGCACTTGCGACGGGTCGGCCTTGTACAGCATCGACAGGATCATCGCGTTGATGCCGACCGACTTGCCCGACCCGGTTGTGCCCGCGACAAGCAGGTGCGGCATCCGCGCCAGATCAATCACGATCGGCTTGCCGCCGATATCCTTGCCCAGCCCCAGCGTCAGCAGCGAGTGGCTGTCGTTGTAGATCTGCGAGCCGAGGATCTCGGACAGCTTGACCACCTGCCGTTTCGGATTCGGCAGTTCGAGCCCCATCAGGTTCTTGCCGGGGATCGTCTCGACCACGCGAATCGACACCAGTGACAGCGCGCGTGCGAGATCCTTGGCGAGGTTGACGATCTGGCTGCCCTTCACACCCACGGCCGGCTCGATCTCATAGCGCGTGATCACTGGCCCGGGATACGCAGCGACGACCGCGACCTCGACCCCGAAATCCTTCAGCTTCTTCTCGATCAGGCGCGAAGTGAACTCCAGCGTCTCGGTCGAAATCGTTTCGATATTGGCCGGAGGTTCATCGAGCAGATCAAGCGGCGGCAATTTGGCGTCCGCAAGTTCCGCGAAGAGCGGCACTTGTTTTTCCTTCTGTTTGCGCTCGGAAGCCTGAACGCGTGGCGCAGCGCGTTCGATGTGCACCGGTGGCGCCTCTTCGATCCGCTCGCGCTCCTGATCAAGCATCTGCTCGCGCTGTTGCGCAACGGCTTCACCGATGGCGCGATCTTCCTTCTCTTCGCGTGCGATGCGCGACCGTTGCGCGAAAGATTCGAACCAGGTGCCGACGCGCTCGGCCAATGCGAGCCACGAAAAATCGAAATACAGACTGGCGCCGAGCGCAATCGCAACCAGCAGCAGCACAGTGGCGCCGGTGAATCCCAGCGCAGCCTGCAGGCCCATGGCCAGCAGGCCGCCCAGCACGCCGCCCGGCGCGCCGGGAAGTGCGGCGCCGAGCGTGTACAGCCGCAGGGCTTCAAGTCCGGTGCAGCCCGCCAGCAGCACCGCGAATCCGACCGCCTGCAACCAGTCGGGCAGCCCGCGCTCGGTGTACGGCGCATGCAGGCGCCTGAATCCACGCATCGTCCATGCCGCACCGCCGATCACCCATAGCCAGGCCGAAACACCAAACACCAGCATCAGGACGTCAGCCAGCCAAGCGCCGACCCGCCCGCCGACGTTGTGGAGAACCGCACCCGAAGATGAGTGCGAGAAGCCAGGATCGGCGCGGTGATAGGTGATCAGGATTGCCGCCAGCGCGATAACAGCGGCTGCACCCAGGATCCAGCGCGCTTCGGCCAGAAGACGCGCACCACGCGACGGCGGTTCCGGCGTTGGCCCGCCGCGGCGCCGTGCATGCACTTCGCCCGCCTCCATCGTGGTGTCCATACGACTCGACATCCGGTGATTATAGGTAGGCCTCCTCCGCGACGTCGTTTCGTCTGTGTCCTTCCGAGTTCGTCGCCGCCGCGGGCGGATTCGTCGCACCCGCTTGCGACATGCCGCGGCGCGGCCGGACAATGACGTTGGCACCTCACCTGGCCATGGCCGTCGCAACCGTTCCTGACCCCGATCCCGCCGAATTCGAGCGGCGCGCGTGGCAATTTCACCAGGAGTTCTTTCGACGATTCAATTTGGGCACGATCGCCGCCGTGTTCTACCTGTGTCTCGCGCTGGCGCTGACGCGCTGGCTGCCGGGCGTCTACTTCGACGAGTTCCCGAACTGGGCGTCGGACGGGGTTCGCTACCTGCGCCAGACCCTGATCAGTGGCATGTCAGCGCTGGCTGCGATCGCTCTGGTGCAGGCATTTGCGGCCGGGCGCGGCTGGTCGCACCGGGGAACGATCATCGTCGGCGTCATTGCCGTCGTGGTCGCGGCCACGGTTGGGGCTCTTCTGCGCCTGATCGTATTCGGTGTGTCCTTCTCCGAAGTCCCGCAGCGCTGGACCTGGGCGCTCGGCATCATCGGCCTGTGGTCACTGGTCGGCGGCCTGGGCTTCACCCTTGCGCACTTTGCGCGCGAGGAAGGAGAAGCGCGCCGACGGCTGACCGGCGCCGCATGCGAACGGGAAACGCTCAATGCGCAGATGGTGCAGGCGCGCCTGTCTGCGCTGCAGGCACAGATCGAGCCGCACTTCCTTTTCAATACGCTGGCCAACGTCAAGCGACTGTACGAGACCGCGCCGGTTCGCGGGCGCGAGATGCTCGCCAGCCTGATCGAGTATCTGCGCGCTGCGTTGCCGTCGATGCGCCAGAGCGGATCTACCCTCATGCGTGAGCTGGAACTCGCGCGTGCATATCTGACGATCCTGCAGATGAGGATGGGTGAACGGCTGCGTTTCACGATCGATGTCGAGCCGGCGTTACGTAACGCAGAGATGCCGCCCCTGCTGCTGGGCACGCTGATCGAAAACGCGATGAAGCATGGGCTGTCTGCGCTGCCGGAAGGCGGCAGCATCGCGATCAAGGCGAAGCGCGATGGCGAGCACATGCGCCTGGAGGTTCACGACACCGGTCGCGGATTCATAGACCACGGCGGCAGCGGCGTCGGGCTGGCCAACATCCGTTCACGGCTCGCGGCCCTGTATGGCGGGCGAGCCAGCCTGAATCTGAGCGCGAATGTGCCGCGCGGTGTGATCGCCGCGGTCACATTGCCCTTGCGCACCGTTGCGGAGGCGGACAGATGAACGTCGCGGTCGACGTGCCAACCCGTGTGGCTCCGGCACCAGCGCCGGCGCTGCACGGCCTGTTCGCCATCCTGCGCAGCGCCACTTGGCGCGAGGTTGGATTCTTTTTCCTGATCGGCCTCGTGATTGCGGCGATCAACGCAAGCAGCTACTTCGAATTTGCGGCGAAAGGCGAAAGCCCGACGAGGCTTCTGACCGAAATCGTGCTGCCGCTGCTGGTCGTGCCGTTCACCCTCTGCGGCTGGCTGCTCGCCGATCGACCCAATGACGCGCGCCTGCCCCGCATTGCGCGATTGATCCTTGGAGCCGTCGGTGCGTCGCTGATCGCTGCCATAGCGCTGCCGCCGATTGTCGAGCTGATCGGATTGCAGTTCAACGGCGCGATGAAGTTCAGCGACGGCAAGACGATCCAGATTCCTGATTGGCTGGTGCAGTTGAGTTTCGGGCTGAACATCGCGTTCTTTGCCGGTCTGTCATTTGCAGTGCTCGAAATGAGCGGACGCCATCGCCGCACCGAACTCGCGGTCGACGCGGAACGACGCGAGCAGGCGGCCCTGGCGCGTCAGCTGCTCGAATCGCGCCTGGCGGCGATGCAGGCGCAGGTTGAACCGCAGTTCCTGTTTGACGCGTTGGTCGATATCGAGCGCCTGTACGCGCGCGACGCCAATGCGGCCGCCGGCAATCTCGACCATCTGATTCAATATCTGCGCATCGCACTGCCACGTCTGCGAGAGTCGGGTTCAAGCATCCAGGCAGAGGTCGAGCTGGTCGAGTCGTACCTTGCCGTAGTGCAGGCGCTGCATGATGCACGGCCGAGGCTGCGGTTGAGGATTGATCGAGACTGCGCGCTGCACACTTTCTACCCGATGCTGTTGCTGCCGCTGGTGCAGCGCGCCGTACGGCGCACCTCGACGGTGCCCGATGCGCTCGACATCGAAGTGGCACAGGCCGGAAGTGGCGTTGGAATCATCGTGCGCATCGCGTCGCCTGCACTGTGCAACGAAGATGGTGAACTGGAGCGTGTGCGTGAACGGCTCAAGGGGCTCTACGGTGGCCGTGCCACATTGACGTGCGTCGAGCCCGGTGCCGGCGTGACAGAATTCGCCCTCCAGATTCCGGCCTGATACGGCCATGAACGCCACCGCGATCGTCGCCGAGGACGAAGAAACACTGCGCCACCAGCTGGTCGAGCAGCTTGGCCAGTTGTGGCCCGAACTCACCATCGTGGCCGAAGCGGCTGACGGCGTACAGGCGCTGCGGATGCTCGACGAGTACAAGCCGGACATTCTGTTTCTCGACATCCAGATGCCCGGCGCAACCGGCCTGGAGGTCGCGCGGCAGGCCAGCGGCAGAAGCCGCGTCGTCTTTGTCACCGCATACGACGAGCATGCAGTTGCCGCATTCGAGCATGGCGCGATCGACTACGTTCTCAAGCCGATCGCGGCCGCACGACTTTTCACCACCGTCAGTCGCCTGAAGGAGCGGCTCGGCAGTCCGCCCGCACGATTGGACAGCGTCATTGGCCAGCTCGCGAACGTGTCCGCGCCAAAAAACCATCTGCGCTGGATCAATGCGTCAGTCGGCCAGAACCTGCGCCTCATCACGGTCGAAGAAATCGACTATTTCCAGGCCGACAACAAGTACACGCGTGTGGTGACCGCGGAAGGCGAGGCGCTGATTCGCAAGCCGCTCAAGGAACTGGTGGACGAGCTCGATCCGAACCAGTTCTGGCAGATTCACCGATCGACCCTGGTCAATGTCGCGAGCGTAGCCGGCGTCACCCGCGATTTCCGCGGCCGCATGCTGGTCAAGCTGCGCAAACGCGACGAGACGCTGCTCGTCTCCGACACCTATTCGCACCTCTTCCGGCAGATGTGATCCGGCGCGCCGTCTGCTGCGATTGACGCTGCGCGTCGTCGATGCAACGATACGTTCCCGCTGCGTGCCCGCGCGCGCAAGGTCGCAAGATCGATCAACCTGACAGGAGCAAACAATGAGAATCATTCGTGCCGTGCTGGCGGCAACCGCCATCGCACTCGGCGTGGCCGGGACGGCCGTCGCGCAGGAAAAGAAGCTGCGCCTGATCACCTGGGCCGATTATGTGCCGAAGGATGTGGTTGAACAGTTCAAGAAGGACACTGGCATCGACGTCGAGATCACGCTGTCGAACAACGAGGAGATGATTTCCAAGCTGCGCGCCACCGGCGGCGCCGGTTTCGATCTGGCGCAGCCATCGCAGGACCGCATCACCGGCCCGCAGCAGGAATTCGGCATCTATAAGCCGATCGACATGGCGAAGATCAAGACCGATCTATTCATCGCCTCAATGCTGGACGCGACGAAGAAGAACACCACGCTCGCCGGCAAGGTCTACGGCCTGCCGCACATCTGGGGCACCGACGGCCTCGTCGTCAACACCAAGGCGGCGCAGATGAGCGATTACGCGGATTTGTGCGATCCGAAGTTCAAGGGCAAGACGGCCGTGCGCCTGAAGCGCCCGACACTGATCGCGCTCGCGTTCGCCAGCGGCAAGGACCCGTTCGCGCTATACGGCGACGCCAAGGCCTATACCGCGCTGATGGACGAAATGGGCAAGAAGCTCGCCGCATGCAAGGGCAACCTGAAGTTCTTCTGGGACAACAAGGACCAGCTGCTCAACGGCATTCGCAGCGGCGAGATCGTGGGCGCAATGATGTGGGACACCGGCGGCTGGAAGCTGAACGGCGAGAAAGCGGAGATCGACTTCATCGCGCCGAAGTCCGGCGCGCTCGGCTGGGTCGACACGTTTGCGCTGCCCGCCAAGGGGCGCAATGACGACGCGGCGTACGCGTGGATCAACTTCAACATGCGGCCCGAGATCGCGGCCAAGGTTGCCGCATCGGCCGGTAACTTCACCGCATCGAAGGGCGCCGATCAGAAGATGACCGACGCGAAGCTGAAGGCCCAGTTCGCGAAGAGCTTCCCTGAGGCAGCGCTGAAGAACATCAAGTGGTATCCGGCGGTGCCCGCCGGGCTGGAGGAAATCGAGGGACGCATTCTCGATCGCGTGAAGGCCGCGAACTGACGGCATCAGCGCCACCGGCAGGACGGCGCATCCTCCGGTGCGCCGTTTTTGTTGACCGATGAGCAACGACCTCGAAGTCGAGCGCGTCAGCAAGCGCTTCGGTACGCAACTTGCGGTCGCTGAACTGTCGTTCGAGGTGAAGCGCGGCAGCTTCTTCTCGATCCTCGGGCCATCGGGCTGCGGCAAGACCACGCTGCTGAGGATGATCGCCGGTTTCATCGCGCCCGATGGCGGCGAGATCCGCATCGGCGGCCGCTCGATGGCGGGCGTGGCGCCCAACCGCCGGCCGGTCAACATGGTGTTCCAGCATCTGGCGCTGTTTCCGATGATGTCGGTCGGCGACAACGTCGGCTATGGCCTTGCGCAGCGCAGCGTCCCGCGTGGCGAAATTCGAAACCGCGTGGACAGGATGCTGGCGCGCGTGGGCCTGCCCGGTGCGCAGGAAAAGCGTATCGATCAACTCTCCGGCGGGCAGAAACAGCGGGTCGCAATCGCACGCAGCCTGGTGCTGGAACCGACCCTGCTGCTGCTCGACGAGCCACTCGGCGCGCTGGATCTGAAGCTGCGCGAGCACATGAAGATCGAACTGAAGCAGTTGCAGGCCGATTTCGGCACCACGTTCGTCTACATCACGCACGACCAGTCTGAGGCGCTGGTGCTGTCCGATCACGTCGCGGTGATGAACGCCGGCCGATTCGAGCAGATCGGTTCGCCGCAGGAGCTGTACTACCAGCCGCGCTCGGCGTTCGTGGCCGGCTTTGTTGGTGCCAGCAATCGCTTCGCCGGACGCGTCGAGCGCGCCGATGGTTCGATCGTCTCGCTGCGCACTGAGCACGGGCTGAGCGTGCTTGCACACGCAACCGAACCACTTGCGCCGGGAGATCTGGCCGAGGCCTTCGTGCGCCCTGAGATGGCCACGCTCGCCCGCGCCGCGCAATCCGCCGAACTCGACACGATCGGTCAACGATTCGACGGGCGCGTAGCGAGCCTGTTGTTCGATGGCGCCAATTCGGCCGTCCTGGTGCGCGAGAACGCGAGCGGCACCGAGTTTCGCATTGCGTTGCCACAGAGCGGGCGCTTTGCCGATCTGACCATGAACGAAGCCGTCAGCTTTGCCTTCGCGCCCGAGCGCGGGGTCGCATTCAAGGCCGCGCGCTGACCCATGCGTGCTCCGCGTGCCGCTGACGTTGCCGCAACGGCCATCGATGCCGGAGCCATCAGTGCGTCGCGCCTCGCACTGCTGCTGTTGCTGGCGCCCGCACTGATCTGGCTGCTCGGACTGATCGTCGTCCCGCACATCGAACTGGCCGTGCTGTCGCTGCGCGCGCGCGTGGCACCACGCGAATACGAATTCAGCTTCAGGCAGTACCTGACCTTCATCGACGAGCCGCTGTATTGGCACACCTTCGTGCGCACGGCGGTGATGTCGATCGTCGCCACCGCATGCACGCTGCTCATCGCATTTCCAGCCGCCTGGTACATCGCCAAGGTCGCGCGGGGGCAGCTCAAGTCGGTGCTGCTCATCCTGTGCCTGATTCCGTTCTGGGTCAGCGAAGCGGTGCGCACGCTGGGCTGGATGATCCTGCTGCGCGAGTCAGGCGTGGTGCCGCATCTGCTCGTCAACCTTGGGCTGGCATCCATTCCGCCCGAACTGCTGTATCACGACGCGACCATCCTGGTGGGGCTGGTCTACACCTCGATGCTGTTCATGGTGGTGCCGCTCGTCAACGCACTTGAAAACCTCGACGATGCGCTGATCGAGGCCGCGTACAACCTGGGCGGCAGCGGTTTCAACATCCTGCGCCGGATCGTGATCCCGCACGCAGCACCCGGCATTGCCGCCGGTGCGATCGTCGTGTTCATGCTGACGCTGGGCAACTATCTGACGCCCACGCTGCTCGGCGGCAAGAACTCGCTGTGGTTTACCGAGCAGATCTACACCCAGTTCATCACGCGCTTCAACTGGGAACAGGGCGCGGCGTTCGGTTTTCTGCTGCTGATTCTTTCAACGTTGATCGTGTGGGCTGGGCTGACGTTGACCGGCCAGCGCTTCGGCGATGTGATGCGCCGCTCGTAGACACGCACGTGATTCCGTCTCTGCCCCGCTCACCTGTCACGCGCTACGGCGTTGTCACGTTCGTCGCGGCGTTCCTGGTCTTCCTCCTGGTTCCGCTCGCCGTGGTGGCGGTATTTGCTTTCAATGACGCCAGCTATCCGGCACCGCCGTGGCGCGGATTTACGCTCGACTGGTTCACCGGCGGCGCGGGCCGCGTTGGCCTGTTCGCCGATCGCCCGCTGCTCGCGAGCATCGGTACCAGCACGCTCGTCGCCTGCTGGGTCACCGTGCTGTCGGTGCTGGTGGGCACTGCCAACGCTTTCCTGCTCGAGCGAGTGCAGTTCCGCGGCAAGGGACTGCTATCGCTGGCGATGCTGGCGCCGCTGGTGATCCCCGGCGTAATCCTCGGCATCTCGATCCTCGCGTTCGCCAGCCGCCTGGCGCAACTGGCTGACGATCTGTGGGGACTCGAGCTGGAATTCCTGCGCCCCGGTCTGCCGCTCGTCGTGCTCGGGCAGTTTTCGTACATCGTGTCGATTGCCACGCTGACGATCGCCGCGCGGCTGAAACGCTTCGACCTGACACTCGAAGAAGCGGCACTTAATCTGGGCGCGACGCGCGCACAGGTGCTGCGCACGATCACATTTCCCTACCTGCGCCCCACGCTGATCGGTTCGGCCGCGATCTCGTTCCTGATGAGCTTCGAGAACTTCAACACCACGCTGATGCTGGTCGGCTCCGATCCGCCGCTGACGGTGATGATGTACGGCCGCATGCGCGAGGGCGCCAGCCCCGTGCTCAATGCGGTGAGCCTGTTCCTGATGATCGCCTCTGCATTGCTGGCATTGGCACTGCTTCGGCGTGGGCCGAGCGCTTCCGCAACACCGTAGCAGTTAAGCCGCGCACGTCAGCCACTGGGTGGCTCGTCATCAGCATCCGGCCGACTCGATTCAGCACTCAGAAGCGCCCGTTTCCGTCGCTGCGGCGCGACGACCTGCGCATCGAACCAGCGCTTGAAATCAGCCGCCACGCGATCCGTGCGGCGCTCCATCCACGCCTCCAATCCACGCTCGGTGAAGGCAAGAAGACGCGTGCCCGGCGCGATCGCCAGGCCATCGCGACCAACGATCATGCGCACACGCTCCGGCGCGCGTGCGCGTCCGGTCAGGCCGAAGACATCATGTACATCATCGGCAGCGACCCAGTAATCATCGCCATCGAAAAACACGCGGATCTGGCGGCCGTCGAATTCGAAGTAGACGCCGTGCCATTCAGCCTGGGGTCGGGTCCGCGTCCAATGCCAGAAGGCGCGCGCGCCGCGCCACAACGGCCACAGCAGCCAAAGCGCCAGTGCGGGCGCGCCGAGCGCCCAGCCAATCATCGTTTCGCCGTCGTGCTCGCCTTCCCGCCACGCGAGCCACGCCATAAGCCCGCACATGGCAACCCATGCCAGCCAACCCCAGCGCACGAGGCGCGCGTCGGGGTCGTCCGCAAGGTGAGGAAGATGGGGACGCCGGGTCATGCCCCGACTCTAGCGCCCCCAACGGCGCTTATCTTTCGCGATCGGCCGGCTGATGCGTGAGCGCAGTCGCGCCGCCAACGGGTGCGCGGCGACCGAACCAGCGTTTCTCCCACGCATCGAGGTACGAGTAGATCACCGGCACTACGACCAAGGTCAGCAGGGTCGACGTGATCACGCCGCCGATGATCGCGCGTCCCATCGGCGCCTGCTGCTCAGCGCCTTCGCCGATCCCGATCGCGAGCGGCAACATGCCGAAGATCATCGCCGCGGTCGTCATCAGGATCGGCCGCAGCCGTGTCTGCCCGGCCGCAAGCAGGGAGTCGAACCGATTCAATCCCTTCTTCTGGCCCTGGTTGGCGAAGTCCACCAGCAAGATCGCGTTCTTCGTCACCAGCCCCATGAGAAACACGATCCCAATCATCGAGAAGATGTTCATCGTCGTATTCGTGACGAGCAAGGCCAGCATCACGCCGACGATCGACAGCGGCAGCGACGCCATGATCGCCACCGGCTGGATGAAGCTGCCGAACTGCGAGGCGAGCACGATGTAGATGAAGATCACCGCAAGCGCAAGCGCACCGAAGATCGCAGCGCTCACCTCCTGCTGGTCCCTGATCTGGCCGCCGACGTCGAAGCGCAATCCCTGCGGCAACTGATACGACTTCACCAGTTCCTGCACCTCCTTGCCGGCATCGCCGGCCGGCCGGCCTTCGACATTGGCGAACAGCGCGACGCGCCGCTGCAGATCCTGGCGGCGGATGTTCTCCGGGTTGTAGGTGCGCTCGACGGTCGCAATCGCGCGGAGCGGCACGACTTCCGGTCCGCCGTCGGGCAGCGTGCGGCCGGTCGCGATGTTGAGATTCGCGATGTCGTCGATCACCGTCCGGTTCACGCGCGGCAGTTGCGTGATGACCTCGTAATTCTGACCATCCGGCGCCAGCCAGTAGCCGGAGTTCTCGCCTCCGACCAGTGCTCGCAGCGTGCCGCCCAGTTGTGCGTGCGTGATGCCGTATTCGGCGGCGAGTTCGGGTTTCAGTCGCACCGCCAGTGCGGGCGTGCCTTCCTTCACCGACACATCGATGTCGGTCACGCCACGGATCTGCGCGATCTTGCCCTTGAAGTCCGCCATCACCCGATTCATTTCAGCATCGTTATTGCCGAGCAGCGCGACATAGATCGCGCCTTGAAAGCCGACCGTCAGCTGCACGCCCGGAATGCCGGCGACCCGTTTGCGGATCGCCTCTTCGATCTGCTTCTGCGAACGACTGCGCTCCGACCGCGGCACGAGCTTGAGATTGATACGACCAGTGTTCCTGGCGCCGTCGGTGCCGATGCTGGTATCGACTGATTCGATTTCCTTGAATTCACGCAGCACTTCCTCGACCCGCTTGACGCGCTCATCCGCATATTCGAGGCTCGAGCCGACCGGCAACGTCAGTCGCACGCTGGTGAAGCTCTGATCGGCCTCGGGCATCAATTCTCCGCCGACAATGCCGGCGATCGGCAGGCTGAGAAGGAAGCTTGCGGTGGCAATCGCCAGCGTGGTCTTGCGTCGTGCAAGAGCCCATCGCAGCAACCGGTCATAAAGCTTGTGCCACGACTCGACCCAGCCGTCGAAAACCCGCAGCACGGGGCCGATCAGGCGCACGCCTTTCGCGCCCTGCGGCGGATCACGCCATACGGCCGACAGCATCGGATCGAGCGTGAAGCTGACGAACAGCGAGACCAGCACCGCGACCACAACCGTCATGCCGAACGGATAGAAGAACTTGCCGACGATGCCGCCCATGAATGCGATCGGCACGAACACGGCGACGATCGAAAATGTCGTGGCCAGGACCGCCAGCCCGATCTCATCGGTGCCTTCGCGCGCCGCAATGTAGTGATCCTTGCCCATCTGGATATGGCGCACGATGTTCTCGCGCACCACGATCGCATCATCGATGAGAAGCCCGATGCAAAGCGAAAGCGCCATCAGCGTCATGTAGTTCAGTGTGAAACCAAGGGCGTAGATCGCGATAAAGGTGGCGATCACAGCGATCGGCAATGTGAGACCCGTGATCACCGTACTGCGCCACGAGCCCAGGAACAGGAACACGATCAGCACGGTCAGAGCGGCACCCTCGAGGATCGTGGTCTTGACGTTGTTGACCGATTGCGCGACAAAGTCAGCCATCGCCCACATGAACTTCAGTTCCACGCCGGCGGGTAACTGCTTGCGGATGTCCTCGGCCGCCGCTTTCAGCTGGCTGCCCACCTGCACGATGTTGGCGTCCTGCGCCTTGAACACCCACACGCCAATCGCCGGCTGGCCGTCGATGCGTGTGAGCGACTGCCGCTCCGCCTCGCCGTCGACAACGTCGGCCACCTGCGACAGCAGGATCGGCGCGCCCGAGCCCTTCTGCCGCGCAACGATGATCTTGCTGAAGTTTTCCGGCGACGACAGACGGCCGTCGACGCGCACGATCGCCTCGGACGTCAGATTTGAGATTGTGCCGACCGGCACGCTCACGTTCGCCGTGCGCAGCGCCTGCACGACCTGATCCACCGTCAGCCCGAACGCCGTCAGCTTGGCCGGATCAACGCGCGCCTGGATCTGCCGTGTGACCGTGCCACCTAGATCCACCCGGCCCACGCCGTTGATGCGTTCAAAGCCCTTCTGCACGATCTGCTCTGCGATCAACGTCAGTTCACGCTGACTCCGGCCGCTGCCCAACAGCGCGAACGAGGCCACCGGCTGGTCATTCTCGGTTTCCGCACGCCGGACGACCGGGTCCTTTGCATCGCGCGGGAAGGCCGCGCGGATCTGCGCCAGCTTGTCGCGCACCTCCTGCGTGGCACGCGTGATATCGACATCGAGGCGGAACTCGACCCAGGTCAGCGACCGACCCTCGTCTGAGCGAGACAGGATGCGCTTGACTCCGGCGACCGTATTGACCGCGTTCTCAACCGGCTTGGCCAGATCGTTCTCGACCTGCTCAGGCGATGCGCCCGGATAATTGATCCAGATCTGCACGCCGGGCGGGCTGATATCCGGCATCGGTTCCACACCAAGCCGCGCGTACGAGAACAGCCCCAGCACCGTGAGTGCGACCATCACCATGGTCGCGAACACAGGATGATTGATCGAGACGCGGGTCATCCACATGATGCTTGTCCTCTTCCTTGCGCGACCATCAGTCCCGAATGACGCATGGTCCGCTGGCAACCGCGTTCAGTTTGCAGGCTGACTGCGCGGCACGTCCTTGTCCGCCACCTTTGACTCCGCAGTTCCGCTGACGACGCGTGCGGCGAGTCCGTCTCGCAGGTTGTCGAACTTGGTGGCAAGGACGCGATCTGCCGCGGCGAGCCCGCCGACGACCTCGACCAACTGCGCCCGTTCGTCGCGCCGGCCAAGCTCGACCAAGCGCCGCGCGAGCTTGCCGTCCGCGATGACCCAGACACTCGACTGGCCGGTATCGGTGCGGATCGCGGACAATGGCAGCGTCGCCACTTCACGATTGCTGCCGATGTGCATGCGAACGCGCGCAAACATACCGGCTTTCAGCAGCCAGTCCTGGTCGACAGGTTCGTTGCGAAGGCGAACGTACAAATGGATCGTGCGCGACCCCGCCTCTGCGGCCGGATTGATGCGCTCGACGGAACCTGAAAACGTTCGCCCGGAAAGACCTTCAATTTCGATCTCGACGGACGCGCCACGTACAACCTGCGCGATATCTGACACGGGCGCCTGCGCCTGCACTTCAAGTTCGGAAAGATCAACGATCGCCAGCAGCGGCGCATCGAAGCCGACCTTTTCACCTGGCTGCACGTTGCGCTTGGCGACCTGGCCCGCGATCGGCGCACGCACCACGGCGTCCGCAAGCTGAAGCTGGATTTGCGCCATCTGGGCCTGTGCGGCCTCGACCGCAGCGGCTTGTGCGCGATGTGCCGCGTCGGCCGTGTCGAACGCGTTCTGCGAAATGAAGTTCTGCTTGATCAATTGCGCATTGGCTTCGCGCGTGCGATCGGACTGCGTCATCTGGGCACGAGCCGATTCCAGCGTGGCCACGCGTTCGGCCATCTGCGCACGCAGTTGCGACGTATCGAATTCAGCGACAACCTGGCCGGCGACGACGCGGTCGCCTTCGCGTACCAGCACGCGCTTGACTTCCGCCGAGAGTTTGGATCGCACGGTGGCTTGTGAAACCGCCTGTACATTGCCGGGGAACGACAGTTCGACTGACAGTTTGCGCGGCGCGACCTGAACCAGGTCGCGTGCGGTGAATTCGAGCGGAGGCACCTCCTTCTTGGTGGACTGATCTGACTTGATGGTCTTCAACGCCACCGCGGCGGTACCGCCGCCGGCGACCAGAAGCGCCAGGCCGATCAGCAGCCAACGTGTCCGTCTTGTCATTGATCCCCCTTGCCCGATAAGGCAGCCGCTCACGCGGGCGAGCCGCCGATTGCATCAGTGGGCGCGATTATCGACGCGCTGACGGCGCCTGCGCTGTCTTTGCGACGAAATGCGCACGCGAGCGATGGTTTGCAGTGTCAGCGGACGAACGCGCCTCCTCGTCCCGGCATGGCTGGCCTCGTGAACGGCTCTGTCTCAGTCCTCGAGTCCGAGGTCCTGGATCTTGCGCGTGATGGTGTTCCGACCGACGCCCAGCTTGTTGGCCGCCTCGATCCGACGCCCGTGCGTCAGCCTGAGCGCGGTGCGGATCACGGCGGATTCGAATTCGCGCGTCAAGCCATCCATCACCTCGGCCTGCTGTGTCTTCAAGCGACGTTCGACTTCGCCGGCCAGCAGTGCGGCCCAGTCGGGCATCCCTGGCGCGCCCGCGCTGCTGGACAGGGCGACCGCAGCGGACGCGGCGGGCACCTCGGCAGCGGCCGCGACCGGCTCGGCAGCACCATTCGATGCCATGCGAGCCGGTTCCTGCCGGACCTCGAGCGGCAGATCTTCGACCTTTACCACCTGCGCCGGCGCGAGCACCGTCAGCCAATGGCAAAGGTTTTCCAGCTGACGGACGTTGCCCGGAAGACTCAACTGGCTGATGAACTTCTGCGCCTCGTTCGACAAACGCTTCGGCTCGACGCCGAGTTCGTGCGCACTCTTGGCAAGAAAGTGCTTCGCCAGCAGCGGGATGTCCTCCTTGCGCTCGCGCAACGGAGGCAGCCGCAGCCGGATCACATTCAGGCGGTGATAAAGGTCTTCGCGAAACGTCCCTTGCCGCACGCGTTCTTCAAGGTTCTGGTGGGTTGCGGCAATGACCCGCACATCGGCCTTGATGGGCTGGTGCCCGCCGACGCGGTAATAAAAGCCATCTGACAGAACACGCAACAGGCGCGTCTGCAGTTCGGCAGGCATGTCGCCGATCTCGTCGAGGAACAGCGTGCCGCCCTCAGCCTGCTCGAAGCGACCGCGCCGCATCGCCTGCGCACCGGTAAAGGCGCCGCGCTCGTGGCCGAACAGTTCGCTTTCGAGCAGATCACGTGGAATCGCGGCCATGTTCAGCGCAATGAAAGGCGCGCTCTTGCGCGCGCTGTGGTTATGCAGTGCGCGCGCGACCACTTCCTTGCCGCTTCCGGACTCACCCGTGATCAGCACCGTCACGTTGGATTGCGACAGGCGCCCGATTGCCCGGAAGACCTCCTGCATCGCGGGAGCCTGTCCATGGATTTCCGGTGTTTCTGACGGCGCCTCTTCGCTCGCCTCGTCGCGCAGGCTTTCATCGACCGCACGGCGAATCAGTTCGACTGCCTTGTCGACATCGAACGGCTTGGGCAGGTATTCGAATGCACCACCCTGAAACGCCGAGACCGCGCTTTCGAGATCGGAGAACGCAGTCATGATGATGACCGGCAACGCCGGATGCTTGCGCTTGACCGCGCGCAGCAGTTCAATGCCGTTCAACCCCGGCATACGGATGTCCGACACCAGCACCTGCGGGCTGTCGTGTTCCAGCTCGGACAGCACCTCCTGGCCACCGCCAAACAGACGGCACGGAATGTTTTCGCGGCCAAGCGCCTTTTCCAGCACCCAGCGAATCGAACGGTCGTCGTCGACAATCCAGACTGGTTTCATCACAACGGCAAGACAATCCTGAAGTCAGTACGCCCGGGACGGGACTCGAACTCGATCATTCCTTCGTTCTGTTGCACGAATGTCTGCGCCAGCGTCAGTCCCAATCCGCTGCCGCCCTCACGTCCGGACACGAGCGGGAAGAAGATTCGTTCCCGCAGCTCATCCGGGACTCCCGGACCGTTGTCGATCACATGCAAATCGAGTGCCAGGCGGCAGTGCCGGCGCGCAATCGTCACATGGCGGGCCACGCGCGTGCGCAGGACGATCTGCGCCGAGCTTTCATTGATGCGTTCGTCCAGTGCCTGCGCTGCATTACGCACAATATTGAGCAGTGCCTGGATCAACTGTTCCTTGTCGCCACTGCAATTGGGCACGGAGGCGTCGTAATCGCGCACCAGATCCAGGCCACGCGGAAACTCGGCCAGGATCACGGCGCGCACCCGCTCGCAGACTTCATGCACGTTGAATTCGGCCACTTCCCGCGGCGTCCGATGCGGGGCCAACAGCCGGTCGACCAGGCCTTGCAGGCGATCGGCCTCATTGATGATCACGCGCGTGTACTCGCGCTGGTCAACTGAGGTCAGCTCGGCCTCAAGCAGCTGCGCCGCGCCGCGAATGCCGCCCAGCGGATTCTTGATTTCGTGCGCCAGATTGCGAACCAACTGACGATTGGCCTCGCTTTGGTCGAGTTGCCGCTCCTCGCGCGTGACGCGAAGCTGCTGCTCGATCTCCACGAGTTCCAGCAGCAACGGCGTGTCATCCGCGTACAACGCGGTCGCGGTCGCCTGCACTGCAAGGGGTTCGCGCTGGATGCGGCGCAGTTCAATTAACTGACGTTGCTGGCCGAGGTCATTGGCGCGCGCCTGCACCAGCAGCCGGTCAATCGCCTTGTCGTCGACGAACAAACGCGCGGCACCCTGTCCCACAAGATTCTTGCGCGAAACCTCGAACAACTGCTCCGCCGCCTGATTAGCGAAGATGACTCGCGCGTGATTGTCGAATACCAGTACCGCAGTCGCCAGCAGATCGAGGCCCTGGTACCGTCCCGTGAGCCGCGCCGCTGTGAAGTCGGGATCGAACCACGTCATCGGTTCGACCCGGAAGAGGCCGCGTCCGCACACGCGGAAAATGCCGGGGCTATTGCCGTTGGAGCAGTGCGATCTCGCGCTTCAACGATGCGATGTTGCTTTCGCCGCGTTGGATTTCGGCTTGCAGCCGCTGCACACGTTCCTGGTACAGCGCGTAGTTGCGCTCGTCGCCACGGCGCTCCGGCTCGCCGTTGTTGAATTCGGCGCGCAAGCGCGAGAGCTTGTCTTCCTCGCCCTTGAGTTCGTCTTCCAGGATTCGACGTCGGTCGCCGTCGCGCGCACGTTGCGTGTCGCCGTCCACGCGCGGGAAGTTCGCTGGTCGGGCATCGTTGCCAGGTTGGGGCTGCGATTGCCTGGCCGGCATGCGCGGTGCCGGCACCGTGAGGATCGGCTGCACCTCCACCTTCTTGCAGCCCTTGCTGGTGCCGGTGTTCTGGTAGGTCTTGCGTCCCTGATCGTCGGTGCACAGAAAAATGTCCTGTGCAATGGCGGCGCGCGGCGTCACTGCCGTGATGGCGGTCGCCAGCAGCACCGCGAGGGGAGTCGTCGTCTTGATCATCATCAGGCAACGCTTCGACATGCGCGCGAGTGTACCCCCGCTCGCACTCCGGCGGCAGTGGGAGTTGCCCCGCCGCATTCATGATCGGCGAAGGCAGGCGCGCGCGACGCTTCATCGGGGATTCGGATGATGCGGGAACACAAAGGGGGCGGTTGTCCGCCCCCTTGTGTTCGTCGACATCCGGGAAAGATCGCAAGCCTTTACGACCCGTAGTACATGTCGAATTCGACCGGATGCGTAGTCATGCGGAAGCGAGTCACTTCCTCCATCTTCAGCGCAATGTAGGCATCGATCATGTCGTTGCTGAACACGCCACCGCGGGTGAGGAACTCACGGTCGCGATCCAGGTTGTCGAGCGCCTCGTCCAGCGATGCGCACGGGTGCGGCACCTTGGCGGCCTCTTCCGGCTCCAGGTCGTACAGGTTCTTGTCCATCGGCTCGCCGGGATGGATCTTGTTCTGAACGCCGTCCAGCCCCGCCATCAGCATCGCCGCGAACGAAAGATACGGATTGGCGGTGGGATCCGGGAAGCGCACCTCGACGCGTCGGCCCTTGGGATTCGACACGAACGGAATGCGGCACGACGCCGAGCGATTACGTGCCGAGTAGGCCAGGTTGATCGGCGCTTCGAACCCAGGCACCAGTCGCTTGTACGAGTTGGTACCGGGATTGGTGAACGCGTTGAGCGACTTGGCGTGCTTGATAATGCCGCCGATGTAGTAAAGCGCGAAGTCCGACAGGCCCGAGTAGCCGTTACCGGCGAAGAGATTCGTGCCGTCCTTCCACACCGACTGGTGCACGTGCATGCCGGAGCCGTTGTCGCCGACCACGGGCTTGGGCATGAAGGTCGCTGTCTTGCCGTAACTCGCGGCAACGTTCCACACCGTGTACTTCAGGATCTGCAGCCAGTCGGCACGCTTGACCAGCGTCGCGAACTTGGTGCCGATCTCGCATTGACCGGGTGCCGCGACCTCGTGGTGATGCACCTCCACTTCGACGCCCTGCTGCTCAAGCAGCAGACACATTTCGGAGCGGATGTCCTGCAGCGAATCGGTCGGCGGGACAGGGAAATAGCCGCCCTTGACCGGCGGACGATGCGCAAGATTGCCGGCTTCGTAGTCGATTCCGGTCGACCACGGCGCCTCTTCCGACCTGATCTTCACCGAGCATCCGGACATGTCGACGTTCCACGTCACCGAGTCGAAGATGAAGAACTCAGGCTCCGGACCGAAGTACGCGGTGTCGCCCAGCCCGGTGGATTTCAAATATGCCTCGGCGCGGCGCGCGAGCGAGCGCGGATCGCGCTCATAGCCCTTGCCGGTCGACGGTTCAACGACGTCGCACGACAGGATCAGCGTGTTTTCCTCACGGAACGGGTCCATGCGCGCAGTGGCGGGATCCGGCATCAACAGCATGTCGGACGCTTCGATGCCTTTCCAGCCGGCGATCGACGAGCCATCGAACGCATGACCGTGTTCGAACTTGTCATTGTCGAACATCTTGCTGGGCACTGAGACGTGTTGCTCCTTGCCCTTGGTATCGGTAAATCGCAGGTCAACGAATTTCACTTCGTTGTCCGTGATCATTTTCATGACGTCTTTGGCGCTCGCCATGGAGTGTTCTCCTTTGTAAGAGGCGGGTTCGAGAGTTCGGCCGGGCCGGTGAATTTCGTTACGCCGGAAGCCGCCCGGCGCATTCCCAACTGGACTAGCAGGAAGCGTGCCGCGCCGCGCCATTCCTTTGGCTGTTCGCACCGGCCTTGTGCGTCAGGCGCTTAGGCGCCCACCAAGGGATCATCAACACGCTCGGATCAAGAACTGAAACGCACACGAACAGTGCATTATGCCCCGAATTCTAGCGATCATGCACCGGCTTGGTGCCTTGATGCGGCACGGGGCTTTCTGGCAGGAAGATCGACTGCAGCTCGGTAAGGAACCTTCGGCCGAGTGCGGTCGGTCGCACTGAATCAAGATCACGCGAGATGAGTCCACGCCGCTCAGCCTGCGTGACCGTTCGCTCGATCGAGGACAGCGGCAAACCGGTCCGCTCAGTAAACCAGCGAGTCGGGAATCCCTCGCTTAACCGGAGTGCATTGAGCATGAACTCGAAGGGAAGATCCGCCCGCGTGACCTCGCGCGATTCCGCGATGAACGCGCGCCTGGCCGCGGCGCGCAGATATCCGTCGGGCTGTTTCAGTCGCGTCTGGCGAACGATCCGATGCGGAAACGAAATCTTGCTCGCGGCACCAGCACCGATACCCAGATAGTCGCCGAAGCTCCAGTAGTTCAGATTGTGTCGGCACGAGTGCCCTGCTCTCGCGTACGCTGAAACTTCGTAATGCAGATACCCCGCATCTGCCGTTCGACTCTCGATCCACTCGTGCATTTCCGCCGCCGTATCTTCATCCGGCAATGACGGCGGGTGCTTTGCGTACACCGTGTTCGGCTCGAGCGTGAGTTGATACAGAGACAGATGCGGTGGCTGGATGCGCAACGCGTGCTCGACATCCTGCTGCATCTCGGCCAGGGTTTGTGACGGCAGCGCATACATCAGGTCGAGATTGAAGTTGTCGAAATGGCGCTGCGCGATCTCGACTGCGGCGCGTGCCTGCGCACCGTCGTGCACCCGTCCGAGCGCCTTCAGCTTGGTCTCTTCGAACGATTGGATGCCAATCGAGAGGCGATTGATGCCCGATGCGCGAAACGAGGCGAACTTGCCGGCCTCGAATGTTCCAGGGTTGGCTTCGAGCGTGGTCTCGCAATCGGGCTCAAGCGGCAGCAATGCGCGGACATTGGACAGCAGCCGGTCGACGGCGCGCGCCGAAAGCAGGCTCGGCGTGCCCCCGCCGATGAAGATGCTGATGATGCGCCGACCCCAGATCAGGGGCAGCGCAGATTCGAGGTCGATGCGCAGCGCGTCGAGATACTCCGCTTCTGGAATTTCCGCGACACCACCTGCGTGCTCATGGGAATTGAAATCGCAGTATGGGCACTTGCGCAGGCACCATGGCACATGGACATAAAGGGACAGCGGCGGCAGTGCCGGCAGGCGCAGCGTGCCCGGGCGCAGATAGGCACTCACATCGAGCGGCACCGGTGCCGCAACATCCGCCAGGATCTTCACCACGTCCAGGCCTGCGCAAGCTTGTGCGCCATCTCGCTCATGGCCATGGCGCGATGGCTGATGCGATTCTTGAGAACCGGTTCGAGCTCGGCTGCGGTCCTGCCCAGTTCCGGCAGCAGGAAATGCGGGTCATAGCCAAAACCATTGGCGCCGCGCGGTGCCCGAACAATCTCGCCATGCCAGCGCGCATCGGCGATCAGCGGCTCCGGATCATCGTGCGACCGTAAAGCGACCAGAACGCAGGTGTAATGCGCGCGGCGATCCCCGTGCAGCGGCAGTTGGCGGATCAATTCGGCGTTGTTGGCTGCATCGTCCGCCGCAGGGCCGGCGAATCGTGCCGAGCGCACGCCGGGCGCACCGTCAAGCGCCACACAGCACAGACCCGAGTCGTCGGCAAGCGCCGGCAGTCGCGCACGCGCGCTGGCATGGCGCGCCTTGGCCAGCGCGTTCTCCACGAAGGTATCGTGCGGCTCGTCGGCCGGCTCCACACCGAGATCGCGCTGCGCGACGATTTCGACCTCCAGTGGCGCCAGCAGCGCGCGGAATTCACGCAGCTTGCCCGGGTTGTCCGATGCGAGGACGAGCCGCCGCACGACCGGACTCAGGCGACGCCAAGTGCAGCGCGTTGCTGTGCAATCAGCGTGCCAATGCCGGCGCGCGCCAGCGCCAGCATCCGGTCCATCTGCACCTGCGTAAACGGTGTGCCTTCCGCGGTGCCCTGCACTTCAACGAACGCGCCGTCGCCGGTCATCACGACGTTCATGTCGGTTTCGCAACCCGAATCCTCGGCGTAGTCCAGATCGAGCAGCGCGGCGCCTTCATGCAAGCCGACCGACACCGCGGCCACAAAGCTGCGCACCGGCAGAGTCGCAATCATCTGCTGTGCCTGCATCCAGCGCAGCGCGTCGTGGACGGCGACAAACGCGCCGGTGATGGCAGCAGTGCGTGTTCCGCCATCGGCCTGCAGGACATCGCAATCGACCTGGATCGTCCGCTCGCCAAGTTGCGACAGGTCGACCACCGCACGCAGGCTGCGACCAATCAGCCGCTGGATTTCCAGGGTACGGCCACCCTGCTTGCCACGCGCAGCTTCACGGTCGGTGCGCGTGTGCGTGGAGCGCGGCAGCATCCCGTACTCGGCCGTCAGCCAGCCGCCGCCCCTGCCTTTGAGGAACGACGGCACTTTTTCCTCGACCGACGCCGTGCAGATCACTTTCGTCTCGCCGAACTCGATCAGTACCGAACCCTCCGCATAGCGCGTGTAGCCGCGGGTGATCGTGACCGGCCGCAGCGCTTCGGCGCTTCGCCCGCCTGCTCGCTTGCTCATTGCCCCGGAATGATCTTGGAGGAACGCTTGATGGCGCGCTGAATCTCGGCGACCGCATCTTCGATCTGATCTTCGGTCAGTTCCTCGTCGCCGGTCGGCTCGGAATGGCGCGGGATCTGAACCGTGGACGCCACCGCTCCCTCCGGAATCAGCATCGTCGACACCGGCGCCTCGGTGGGCGGAATCATGTCCATCGATTCCGAGCCGGCCCAGGTCATCGCGATCGCGGTGCAGTTGTCGGCCTCGTCGCCCGCCTTGGCGAGCGCGAACTCCATCAGTTCAGGCACCGCGCGCATGATGGTCGAGGCGGAAAACGCATCGCCGATCTGGCGATCGGTCAGCGCACCCCACAGGCCGTCGGTACACAGCAGCAGCGTATCGCCACTGCGCAAGGCGGTCGAACGCCCGATCTCGACCGTCGGCGCGATGTATGCGCCGATGCAGTTGAAGATGCGATTGCGTTCCGGATGGTCCTTGGCATCCTCGGGCCGGATGAGCCCAGAGGATACGAGGTGGTGCACCCGCGAATGATCGAGCGTTCGCGCCACGATCCGGCCGCCGCGCAAAAGGTACAGGCGCGAATCACCGACATGCGCCCAGGTCGCCACACCTCCCTGCACCACACATGCAACGACCGTGGTCCGCGGCGCTTCGGGCAGGTTGTTCTCGGCGCGATAGCGATGCAGTTCGCGATGCGCGGCCAGCACGCATTCCTCAAGATAGCGCGCCGGGTCCGCCAGCATCGGCTTGGCATCACGCTGATAGATCGCCGCCATCGTCTGCAGCGTCATCTGGGCCGCGACCTCGCCGCGCGCATGACCGCCCATTCCGTCGGCAACGACCAGCAGCATCGAGTCGCGCGTGTACAGGTACCCCATCCGGTCCTGGTTGTTCCGCCGGCCACCCTTTCTGCTTTCCTGATAGATCGAGAAGCGCATTTCTACTCGGCCGCGGAGCGGCAAGGACCTATGAGAAGCGTCGTGAGCGCCCCGAGGTCAGTCCGAGCAGCGGACGCGTATTGAATAGTACGGCGAGCAGCGCAGGGCTGAGATCGGGGCGCGCAATAGCTTCGCATGGGTGCGATCAGAACCAGGTGATGTTGTGTTCACGCATGAATTTCGTCACGCGCTCGCGCACGTGCCGGATGCGCGCACCCGTACGCTCGACGAATGAGAACTCCGGCCGCTCCGGAACGTTGTTGACCAGTTCCTTTTGCACCGCGTATACAGTTTGCGGACGCTCAAGTGAGTTCAGGCGCAGGCACCTCTCGACCATCGACAACATCTCGGACGAATAAAGGCCGCGAAATGCCCGCAGTACCTGCGGCATCTTGTCTTCCTTCAGCCTGGCGTCGGATTCCTGCGGCGGCATGCCCGCCATGCAGGCGTAGATGCAGGCACCGATGCTGTACACGTCGGTCCACGGACCAAGTTCGGCGTCGCGCTTGTACAGCTCCGGCGCCGCAAAGCCCGGCGTGTACATCGGATAGGTCTTGCTGATGTCGCGCTGCAGCGTCTGCCGCGCCGCGCCAAAGTCGAGCAGGATCGGTGTGCCATCCATCCGCAGATAGATATTGGCTGGCTTCACATCCAGATGCAGCAGCCGATTGGAGTGCACTTCCCGCAGGCCGTTCATTACCTGGGTGAACACGCGCCGGATGAAACGCTCGGAGAGCACGTCCTTCTGGTCCTTGCTGCGATTGCGCAGCACGTGCTCCTGCAATGAGCGGCCCGATTCGTAGTGCATCACCATGTACACGGTCTCGTTGGCGCGGAAGAAGTTCAGCACGCGCACGATGTTCGGGTGGTAGATCGAAGCCAGCGAGCGGCCCTCTTCGAAGAAACACTTCAGGCCGATGCGATAGGTGTTCAGGTTCTCCGGCGCCACATACGGCGCGAGCTCGCCAAGCTTCCTCTGTGCAAGGGCAGCCGGCATGTACTCCTTGATGGCAACCGAATTGCCGTGCTCGTCGGTGGCGAGATAGACGATCGAGAAGCCGCCGCTGGATATCTTCTTTACAATGCGATATCCGCCGACCTCGAAACCTTCTGGAAGTGCTGCGTTGTTCTGCGCCGCCATGGAGGAAGAATTCGCGAGCCGCGGTTTGCGGCGCCCAGTTCTGCGGCACGACCCGTTGAAGTGCCCTGGCTGTTACGGCGAGATTCTAACGAAAAGGGCGTAACGCCCGATGCTGGACCCACGCAGGAATCGACACATGGCCGCCGTTGCCAGCATGACCGGATTTGCGAGCGCCAGTCTTGCCAGTACGTTGGGCACGTTGACGGCCGAACTGAAGTCGGTCAACGCTCGCTTCCTTGACCTCACACTGCGCGTCGCCGACGAACTGCGCCAGTTCGAAGGCGCCGCGCGCGAGACGCTGACCGCACGCGTCGCGCGCGGCAAGGTTGAGTGCCGGATCAGCGTGCAGCGCGGCGGCAGCGCCGAAGCGCCGCGCGTCAATGCCGATGCGTTGGCCCGGTTGTCCCAGCTGGCAAAGGAAATCTCGGAGCGCATCCCGGGCGTAACCCCTTTGTCGGTTGCCGACGCGCTGGCCTGGCCGGGAATCGTTGAGGTGTCTTCCCACGACGCAGATGAACTGCGTGCGGCTGTTGTTGCGCTGCTAGGCAGCGCACTTGATCAGTTCGAAGCGAGCCGCCGACGCGAAGGCGATGCACTGAGTGCCGGCCTGCTGGAGCGCTGCGGGGCGATCGATGCGATCCTGGTCGAACTGCGCCAGCGCGCACCGGACATGCTTGCCGCAATCGAGCGGAAACTGTTTGAGCGCCTGAATCAGACGCTGACACCGGTGCTCAGCGGCGCTGGCATGGTGTCGCGCGAGGAACTGGCCGAGCGCATTCGGCAGGAAGTCACGCTCTATGGCTTGCGCGCCGATGTCGACGAAGAGTTGAACCGCCTCGCCACCCATGTCACTGAAGTGCGGCGGGTAATCGCCGCGGGCGGCACGGTGGGACGCCGGCTTGATTTCCTGATGCAGGAACTGAATCGCGAAGCCAACACGCTCGGCTCAAAAGCCACCGCGATCGAACTGACGCAGGCCGCGATCGAACTGAAGCTGCTGATCGAGCAGATGCGCGAACAGATCCAGAACATGGAGTAGCCATCGTGACGAACATGAGCCCCGGCGAAGCGCGGCCCGGCAACATCTTCCTCGTGGTCGCGCCTTCGGGTGCGGGCAAATCGACACTGGTGAACGCGCTGCTTGAGAAGGACAGCGCGATCACGTTATCGGTTTCCTTCACCACGCGACCGCCACGACCGGGCGAGCAGGACGGTCGTGAGTATCACTTTGTGGCGCTGGAGGATTTCAAGGCTCGCCGCGCTCGCGGCGAATTCCTTGAAAGCGCCGAAGTCCATGGCAACTATTACGCCACATCACGGGTCTGGATCGAGGAGCGGGTACGCACGGGCGAGGACGTCCTGCTGGAAATCGACTGGCAGGGTGCGCGGCAGGTAAAGCAGCATTTTCCGCACGCGGTTGGGGTGTTCATTCTGCCGCCGTCGATCGAAGCACTCGAGTCGCGGCTGCACAAGCGCGGACAGGATTCCCCGCAGGTAATCGCGCGCCGGATGCTGGCAGCCGGGAGCGAAATGTCGCACGCGCACGAATTCGATTACGTGATCATCAACGCAGATTTCGCGCTGGCGCTGTCACAGCTGACCGCGATCGTGACCGCAACGCGGTTGCGCTACCCGTGCCAGGCCGCGCGCCACCATGACCTGTTCGCGCAGCTCGGCATCCCCCTCTAGTAGAATGCACTCTGTTCGAGAACAGGATCCTCGCCATGGCCCGTATCACCGTTGAAGACTGTCTGAAACACATCCCGAATCGTTTCCAGCTCTGTCTTGCGGCCGCCTACCGCGCGCGCCAGTTGACTCAGGGACACGCCCCCAAGATCGACACCAAGGACAAGCCTTCGGTGGCAGCGCTGCGCGAGATCGCCGCCGGCCGCGTCGGCATCGAGATGCTGCGCAAAGTCCCATCATAGGTTCTCGCGTGCCCCGCTGAAGCGCCACTGCGCTTGATTGCGCCGCCCTCGTCCTCACGCTACCGTTGCGTTGAGGCTTGCATATGGCGGCATCCAACCCCCCTTCTCCCGTCACACCGGATCTGACGACACCGCCGGCGCCGTCAGGATTTGCGCGTCGTGCCGCCGAAGTCTTTCGCAAGGCAGTACGTCGTTCTCCCGAGCCGGTGGCGCCCGAAGCGGCGGGTGTGGTCAGCTTTGCGCAACTGACCGATCGCCTGAAGAAATACCTGTCGTCAAGCGACATCCAGAGCATCAAGGAGGCGTTTCGGTTTTCCGACGCCGCGCATCTTGGCCAGTTCCGCAAGAGCGGCCTGCCGTACATCACGCACCCGATCGCGGTCGCCGAAATCCTCGCTGACTGGAAGCTCGACGCCCCTGCGATCCAGGCCGCGCTGCTGCACGACGTATTGGAGGACTCCGGCGTCCGCAAGCAGGAACTGATCGAGCGTTTCGGCGCTGTGGTGGCCGAACTGGTTGACGGCGTATCAAAGCTGGATCGACTGCGTTTCGACTCCAACGAAGAGCAGCAGGCCGAGAGCTTTCGCAAGATGCTGCTGGCGATGGCGCGCGACGTGCGCGTGATCCTGATCAAGCTCGCCGACCGTCTTCACAACGTGCGCACGCTGGACGCGATGCCGCGTGACAAACAGCGCCGCATCGCGCAGGAAACGCTCGACATCTATGCGCCGATCGCACATCGCCTGGGACTGAATGCGATCTACCGCGAGCTGCAGGAAGGCAGTTTCGCCCATCTGCACCCGATGCGGTTTCAGGTGCTGCAACGGGCCGTGCTCGCCGCACGCGGCAACCGGCGCGAAGTGCTCGGCAAGATCCTCGACGCAGTGCGCCGCACGCTCGCCGAATACAAGATCAAGGCCGAAGTCTATGGACGCGAGAAGACCATCTACGGCGTCTATCGCAAGATGGCCGAGAAGAATCTGTCGTTCTCCGAGGTCCTGGACATCTACGGCTTCCGTATCGTCGTCAACACTCGGCAGGACTGCTACCTCACGCTGGGTGCATTGCACGCGTTGTACCGCCCGGTACCGGGTCGCTTCAAGGACTACATCGCGATCCCGAAGGTCAATGGTTACCAGTCGGTGCACACGACGCTGATCGGCCCGTATGGAACGCCGATCGAGTTCCAGATCCGCACGCGCGAAATGCACAACGTGGCCGAATCCGGCGTGGCCGCCCATTGGCTGTACAAGACCGACGACACGTCGCTGTCGGAACTTCAGTCGCGCACCCACCAGTGGCTGCAGTCACTGCTCGACATCCATCAGCAAAGCGGCGATTCAGCCGAGCTGATGGAGAACATCAAGGTCGACCTGTTCCCGGACAAGGTGTACGTGTTCACGCCGAAGGGCAAGATCGTGTCACTGCCGCGCGGTGCCACGCCGGTGGATTTCGCCTACGGCATCCACACCGACATCGGCAACAAATGCGTGGCCGCGCGCATCAACAGCGAAATCCAGCCGCTGCGAACCGAGCTGAAAAACGGCGATGTGGTCGAGGTGGTCACCGGCCCGGTCGCGCGTCCCAATCCGAGCTGGCTCGCTTTTGTACGAACCGGCAAGGCGCGCGCGGAGATTCGGCACTTCCTGCGCACCATGAAGCGAGAGGAGTCGATCGAACTTGGCGAACGCCTGTTGGCGCAGGCGGCGCGACAACTGGACTTTGCGTTGACTGATGTACCTAGTGCGCGCTGGGACGCGTTGACAAAAGATGCGCAGGCCAAAGATCGGGAGGAGGTTCTCGCCGACATCGGACTCGGGCGAAGGCTGGCGGCGGTGGTTGCGCGGCAACTGATGCTGGGCATTGCGCCTCCGACGTCACCCGGCGAAGCGGTGACCGAAAAGTCCCGCTCGGCGTTCGCAATCGCCGGCCCGGTCACGATTCGCGGCACTGAAGGCATGGCACTGCAGATGGCCAACTGCTGCTGTCCGATACCCGGTGATGCCGTGGTTGGCCACATGCGCAAGGACCAAGGGTTGGCGGTGCATCAGACCGACTGCCCGAACGCACGCCGGGCGCGCCGCGCCGACCCGGAACGCTGGATCGATCTGCTGTGGGCCAGCGATCTGACGGGGCTGTTCGGTGCCAATATCGACGTCAGTGCTGCCAATCAACGCGGCGTGCTGGGTCGGATCGCAATCGCGATTTCGGAAGCGGACTCAAACATCCTGAACGTGCACCTCGAGGATGAAGGCGAAGACCAGGCCCTGATCCATTTCAAGGTACAGGTGCGCGACCGCAAGCATCTGGCGCGGCTGTTCCGCACATTGCGGCGGATCAAGGAGGTTTCGCGTGTGGTTCGCGTCCGCGCCGGCGGCCGCGGCAACGAAGCGGGCGACGAGGGCGACGCTCAGCCAGCGTAGCGGACTTCGAGGATCTCCAGCGTTTCAATGCCGGCCGGCGTGCGCAGCTGTACGGTATCGCCTGCGCGCGCCTTGAGCAGCGCGCGTGCGATGGGCGAGATCCAGCTCACCTGCCCGCGCGCGGGATCCACTTCATCGATGCCGACAATCGTGATCTGCTGCTCGTCGCCGCTCTCGGCCGCATAACGCACCGTGGCACCAAAGAAGATCTGATCGGTCGCCGGCCGCGCGACAGGATCGACCACCTCGGCGATGTCGAGCCGCTTGGTCAGAAAGCGGATGCGGCGATCGATCTCGCGCAGGCGTTTCTTGCCGTAGATGTAGTCGCCGTTTTCAGACCGATCGCCGTTCGACGCCGCCCACGCGACGGTCCGCACGACCTCGGGACGTTCGAAGCTGAGCAACGACACGAGTTCGCTTCTCAGCCGCGTGTAGCCGGCCGGCGTGATGTAGTTCTTCGATCCCGCGGGAATCGGCGGCGCTTCGATGTCGTCATCGTCGGCGCCGTCGGATTCCTTGACGAAGGCCTTGCTCATGACGGTCTCACTGCTAATGGTGGGGTGGCCGATGGGATTCGAACCCACAACAACCGGAATCACAATCCGGGACTCTACCGTTGAGCTACGGCCACCACTTGCAAACTGGCCTGCCCGGCAGGACTCGAACCTGCGACCCCCGGCTTAGAAGGCCGGTGCTCTATCCAGCTGAGCTACGGGCAGATCGTTTCCCCGGGCAGGGAGCGCTGCAGCTGAGGTTTTGGTCGGGGCGAGAGGATTCGAACCTCCGACCCCCTGCGCCCAAGGCAGGTGCGCTACCAGGCTGCGCTACGCCCCGAAGGAAGCGCATGATACCGGTGCGGGAGTGGCCGGGCAATTTCCTGTCTATGCGGCGCGCAGCTCTTCTGCACGCGACATTAACCGGGATTGTGGCAACCAGGCAGCGAATACGGTGCCCTGACCGATCTGCGAGCGGACTTCGAGCCGGCCCTGGTGACGCTGCAAAACGTGCTTGGTGATGGCAAGACCCAGCCCGGTGCCGCCGGTTTCGCGCGAGCGGCTCCTGTCGACGCGATAGAAACGCTCGGTCAGGCGCGGGATATGTTCCGGCGCGATGCCGATACCGGTGTCCTCAACCTCGAACTGCGCACCGTTATCGAGCGCCCGCCAGCGCAGAGTGACGCGACCGCCGCTCGGCGTATAGCGGATCGCGTTCGAGACCAGGTTGCCGAACGCGCTGCGCAGCTCCTCCCGACTGCCGCGAATCCGTGCCGGCTCGACTTCGAGCGTGATCACATGATGCCCCTGCGAGAGCGCACGCGCCTCAGCCTCGAGTTCGCGCGCAAGCTGCGGGACATCGATCTGGTCTTCAGTCAACGGTGTCTCGGCCGATTCGAGGCGCGACAGCATCAGCAGGTCCTCGACCAGCCGATGCATGCGCGAAGCCTGCTCCTGCATCAAGCTCAGATGATGCATTCGCACCAGGTCGAGCGGGGGCTGGGAGTCGATCAGAGTCTCGATGAAGCCGTTGACCACCGTGAGCGGTGTGCGCAGTTCATGTGACACGTTGGCAACGAAGTCGCGCCGCATCGCATCAACGCGTTCTGACTGTGTTATATCGCGCGAAATCACGATTGAGCGCCCCGGCTCGAACTCGATCATCAGTATCGACAGGACCAGCCCCGGATTGCCCAGCGGACGGAACACCAGGGCCTCGTCAAAATTGCCCGAGGTCATGAAAGCAACGAACAACGGATCGCGAACGAGGTTGGTCACGCGCAGGCCATGGTCGGCGCGCAGGCTGATGCCGAGGTGCCGCTCCGCCACCGGATTGCACCATTCGATCTGCAGCGCGGCGTCGATCAGAACAATCCCCTCCGGCAAGGCGCTGATCGTGCGGCGGAAGCGCTCCTCATTTTCAGCAAGTCGGCGTTCATTCGATTCGCTGGCGCGGCGGAATTTGTAAAGTCGGGTGAAGACTTCGGACCAGGTACCAACACCGTCCGGGATTGTTGATAACTGCGGCTGCTCAAGCCAATGGCCGAGCGCTGCCAGAAAGTACATATGAACTGAGAACAGCAGCAAAACGCCGACCAGCGCGACCCACAGCCCGGCAATCGTGCCAAACACTACGCCGGTGATCACCGCCACAGCGATCGCCACAACCAGCCGCACAACGGCGGGGAAGATCAGTCTGAGTCGCTGGCGTGCTTCTCTGCTGCTCATGTCGTACGAGACTCTGCCGTTGGCTGTTTCGCCTGCTGCTCGACACGCAGGGACAAGCGATAGCCCAGCCCGCGCACGGTCTGCACCAGATGCTGCGCGCCGACCGCTGCGAGCGCCTTGCGCAATCGCAACACGTGCACATCGACGGTGCGTTGCTCGATGAACACGTGATCGCCCCAGACGCTGTTGAGCAACTGGTCGCGCGTGAAGACTCGCTCGGGCTGGCCGATCATGAACCTGAGAAGCTTGAATTCCGCCAGACCCAATCGCACCGGCTTGCCATCGATCGTGACCTCGTGCCGCACCGGATCGATGGCGAGCGGGCCGTAGGCGAGCTTGTCGCCGCTTTTGTCCGGCGCGCGCCGGCGAAAGACCGCGCGCACGCGCGATACCAGCTCGCGCGGCGAGAACGGCTTGACGACGTAATCGTCTGCGCCGGCGTCGAGCCCTGACACGCGATCGCCCTCCGCACCTTTCGCCGTGAGCATGATCACCGGCAAGGCGCGCGTGCGCTCGTTCGCGCGCAACTCGCGCAGCAGTTCGATGCCGGCGCGGTCCGGAAGCATCCAGTCAAGAATCACCAGGTCAGGCAGCCGATCGCGAATGGCGGTCTGGCCCGCACCCGCCGATTCGGCGCGTCGGACCTGAAACCCGTTGCTGGCGCAGGTGTAGGCAACCAGTTCCTGAATCGCAGGTTCGTCTTCGATGACCAGGATCGAAGCTGACATCGTCTTATGCCTCGCGCACGGCCCGCGCAACCACGTCGGGCTTGGCGTGCCGCACGTCGGCCCCCTGCGCGATGAAGATCACGTGCTCGGCGATGTTCTTGGCGTGATCGCCGATGCGTTCGATCGCCTTGGCCGCCCAGATCGTGTCGATCGCAGGCGAGATCGAGCGTGGATCCTCCATCATGAACGTGATCAACTGGCGCAGGATCGCACGAAACCGATCGTCTACGCCTTTGTCGTCACGAATGATCGAGGCCGCGGCCACCGCATCGAGCCGCGCAAACGCATCGAGCGCCCCGCGCAGCATTTGCGCGGCAGCTTCGCCAGCGATGCGGATATCGGGAATTCGGGTGAGGCGCGAAATATTGCCCTTGTCCTGCAGCCACCGGGCAGCCCGGGCGATCTTGCTCGCCTCATCCCCGGTGCGCTCCAGATCCGTGATCGTCTTGGCTACGCCCATGATCATGCGCAAATCACCTGCCGTCGGCTGGCGCCGCGCAATAACGTTGTTCACCATCCGATCGATTTCGAGCTCCATCTCGTCGACTCGATCATCGGTGTCAATCGCGCTGGTGGCCATTTCCATGTTGTCGCGGTCGAAGGCATCGATGGCTGTCTTCAGCTGCGACTCGACGAGCCCGCCCATCTGGAGGATGCGCGAGCGGATTGCCTCGAG